>Ga0315314_1000893_pt1 | contig 29217 bp, 37 predicted proteins | sample TDP9_MG_FD_203631 | JGI IMG/M metagenome (GOLD analysis project Ga0315314, IMG submission 203631) | Freshwater sediment microbial communities from Lake Towuti, South Sulawesi, Indonesia - TDP9 | ecosystem: Environmental > Aquatic > Freshwater > Lake > Sediment | place: Indonesia: South Sulawesi... | reverse complement strand
AGGAAGAAACTAGGCATTGATCCAATGGGAGAGACAGAACATTCTCTCTAGAACCTTATGAAAGCACCTTTATAGCATGGCGACGCTTTACAGGCGTATTTCTCCGGGGAGTCGTGAAGGAATGGCACGGCCGGCCGGCCGTAAGGCAGAGGGACTGTATCCCCGTAGAGTAGCCTCCATGATAGAAAGCGATCAGAGGAAGCGCGGCTCCAGACGCGGGCGGAGCATCTGGAGCAACTTGGCTTCTAAACCCATTGTTGTAGATGTAACTGCGTGTCTGACCAGAAGTGGGATACCAGATGGCAACCGCTATCGTCTCTCGGGCGTCTGCTTGAACGTATCGAAACTCCAGAATTGTGAATCCCACACTGAACATCTGATTGGAGTCCGGATATGTGTATCCTTGACATCGTAGAGCCAGAGTCATTCCCAGTGCAAGAAGAGCAACCACCATGAGCAGAGTACGCCGAGACTTCAAAGCAACATCCCGAAACACACTTTGGTTGAGGGTCTGTTGATAAAACCGTTACGAAAGAACAGGTAGGCTCCGTGTCCGTCAAGGGTCTCATTCTCTCTGTCTGTCAACTCTATCAAAATGTGGACCACAATCCCTCTTGACCGATATGGGAAACCAATTTAAGAATGGGCCAAGGCTAGGTACAAAGTGGGCCGGTAGATCAGACTGGTATGATCGTCCGCTTGGCATCACGCTGGGCGGGACAGAGTGCGGAAAGGTTCGTGTGAACCCCGCAAGGACGCGGGTTCAAATCCCGCCCGGTCCACCATCACGCCAACACGCTTAGTCAAGCGAATTGGCCGGCCGGCCGTAGAAACTTGAGCTCCTGAAGGCCCCCTTCCCGTGAGAACAATCGATCCACGTATTGCAGCTTCCTTCTCAGTCAGCGTGGCTTGAAAACCCGGTCCTCATCTGCAAGAAGGCATTTGATTAGGGATCGTCTATGGTTAGGGCCACATCTTGTGGGAGGGATGGGTCATCGCTGTCACGCGAGCCTGTTCCATCCCACCTGTTTCTACGGCCGGAGACTCTCATCAGCCCAGACCGGGCTTCAGCGTGACTTTGATCGGGGCGAATTCTGGAGGGTGAATGAATCGGGTTGGATTCGCTAGGTCCAGTATCCTTCCGATGCTCAGAGCTTCCATATCTGCTCTCCGTCCGATGGGTTTCACAATCAGGTTTGTTTCAGCGTTGAGGCTGCTGGGAACCGAATGAACCCTGAGCGGGTCTATGCTTGTCTTGAAGTCGAACCAGACGCCGCGATGCTTGAGGTATAGCGCATACTTGAAGCGGGCAGCCGCCTGTGTCTTCAAGGGATCCGTAGGGCGATAATGAGTCCAGTCCTCTGCGGAGAAAGGCAGAAGTATGTTGAAGCCTTTCCGGCCCGAGAAGACGACCAAGTACTCATCATAGTTCTCCTCAACTATGTTGCATGCGTTGAGTGTGTTGAATTGCGCTAGACGGAGGCATCCCTCGCAGACTCCGCGCCGATTCAACATGTGACAATGAAATCTGTCGGTCTTCACGTCCATGTCCAGGAGAAAGGTGCCGTCTAATGGATATGCCCTATTCGCTTTCTGTCTCCCTGCAACCCGCTCAGGGAACAGCCAGCTGAGAACACTCATGTAGGCATGCGTAGGCGCATACTTGACAAGAAAAGTGCGAAGCTTCTCTGGCCGAATCCGATTCCTGAACCGGTTCAACTTGAGGAACCTGCCGCTCTCCACCTCAATGCGGTAATGCTTCCGTCTTGGCTCCATCCATGAGCGCAGGTCCAGATCGGCGCGTTGATAGTACGCTCTCACATCCTGCGAGATCATTCTCAGTGGGCTCACGTCCTACCATCAGCGGTCCCGCGGACCCTTCGGCCGTCTGCAACCTCACCCTTGACCGAGGCCATCAAGGTTCCTGCCTTCGATTTGTGTGCCTATGCGTCTATGTGTTAGCGTCGTAGTGTGCTAAGTGATATATTAATGCATGGGCTCACTAAGGCATAGAGGCATTGACATGGCTAGGTTCACGATAGAGATACCGGACGATCTTCACAAGGAGTTCAGGATCCGAGTCATCGAAGTATACGGAACCGAGAGAGGAGCGATAACCAAGGCGATAACTGAAGCCATCCGATTCTGGCTGAAACAGAGGGAGCCGCCATCAAGGAAGAAATGACCGCGAGCCACCCCGATAAGCTGCCGTATGACATCTCTTGGTGTTCGAAGTGCTGTTGAGATTGACCAATGAAGAGGTAAGAGAGATCTACCTGATCCTGAAAGCCGTGGAGGAGAACCAACTCGTCCACCCTGCCAAAGAATGGGAACTGGATCATTTCGATGAGAGACTGATCAATAGATCGAAGATCAACAATATCCTGAGAAAACTGCGGAAGTCACTTTCAGAAGAGGACGCGAGGCAAGTAGACCAGAAGGTTTTGCTGAGGAAACACAGTTTGGGCGGCGAAATAGATGAAAAGGTCTATTCCAAGTTGGAGGAAGCTTTCAATCGCAAGAGAAGAGTGGAGATAGAATACTTCTCTATCGAAGAGGCTAGGGCGATCAAAAGAAGGATAGATATCTACTACAAAAGCAGGAGATACGTAGTCGCATTCTGTCACCTAAGGGGCGCGATCAGGAAATTCAGGACAAGCAGGATAATCAACGCGAGGTTGATCGATGAGAAATATGCGGTGCCGAACGATTTCGACAGGAGAGAATTCCTATGAGGCAAATAGCGAAATGTCTTCGCTTCTTAGAATCTTGTCGCTGACTGCTGTTCCTGTAATCTTCACGGCCGGCCGTATGGTGAGAAGGATAAGCGGCATAGCATTAGCTTTACTCGGACTCACTTTTCTATGAGGGGTTCAACCTCTTACGTTTCTAGGATAATAGAGAACGCTGTGAATGAAGGAGGCATGAAAGGTCTCTTCTTCCATCTCAAACTCGCAGTTGCATGCTGACCAGCCTTAAATAGTAGTGGGAAAATGTTTTGGGCCGCTTCAATTCGAAAAGCCGAGTGAGTTCCACCTAGACGTTTGACATAGGAGTTGCGATATCTTGGCGAAGGAAGCGCTCATAAACATACAGAATGTTGTCGCCTCAGCAGCTCTCGGACAAAACTTGGACCTAGACTCCATCGTCCGAGTGTTCCCAGGCGTGGAATATCGTCCAGAACAGTTTCCAGGACTCGTGTACAAGTTGAAGAAGCCGAAGACAGCGACGCTCATCTTCGGGTCGGGAAAAATGGTTTGCACCGGCTCCAAATCTGAACGGCAGGCCAGGAAAGGAGTCATGAAGGTTGTGGATGAACTCAAGAGGAACGGAATCGTCATTGCTGGCAAACCTGACGTTCAGATACAGAACATTGTCGCTTCAGGAGGACTCGGCGGATCCATAGACCTAGAGGAGACCGCACATTCGCTTGAGAGAACAATGTATGAACCGGAGCAGTTTCCCGGTCTGATCTACCGCATGGAAGACCCGAAAGTTGTTATCCTCCTGTTCGCAAGCGGAAACCTCGTCTGCACGGGCGCGAAGAAAGAAGACGAGGTTCACCGCGCCATAACCAAACTTCAGGAGACGCTTGAGAAGAACCAACTCATTAGCTACGAGTAGTGGCTGACGACAACGGTCAATCTCGGTCACTCATAGGCAACCTCGGCGAAATCAACTCGTCCAACCATAAGAACAGGAAGGGTCTATCCGGTTACTCTCAGAGCAACGCGAAACTAACCGGCATCCCTTAGGGCGCGCTTGAGGTGCTCGATCTTGTTCTACCGCCTGAGCATGTCGGGGGTCAGTATCCAAGCTATGGACCATCTTCCGTCGCCCTTCACTAATGAGACAACTCCACCCACCCGAAATCGAACCAATTCCATCTCCGGTTTTCCAGTCACGAGCAGAGATAACAGTCGGCTTAGATGAGGCAGGTGGCCCACAACCATCACTGGCTCCCTAGCCTGCTCAATGAGAGATTTTGCAGAGTCTAGCTGATCCCCGGGAGAGAGGCCGCTTGTTTCTTCGACTCCGCCTGTCGGGCGTAATTGTTCCGCAAGAATCTCAGCCGTCTGCTTCGCTCTCAGCCTACCTGAGTGGAGTATCTTAGAAACATTGACTCCGATGTCGGCTGCGTGTCGCGCGATTAGCCAGACCTCCTCTCTTCCTCTGTCTGTCAGAGAACGATCTGGATCCTCACTCTCAGGCTTAGCCTCACCATGTTGGATCAGGTAGACTTTCATACACGCCACCGTACAGGGCTCATCAACCGGCTCAATTATGTATTTGGCTATGGAGATTATTCAACTTCAGGATCTGCACACACTCCTCAACGTCATCTGATAAGCTTGTAGCGAGTATTATGCATCCGCTTGTTCAGCCAGATCAATCAAAAAAGGAATCTGCGGTGCCTTCGGCGATACAGCGAAAACTTGGCGACATTATGGTTTACGCCGTTTCTCTTGAGCCGCCCTCCATGCTCACCGAAGAGCGCAGAGGTTGCCGAGGTTGTCGATCCAAATCCGCTATTCATGTGCGTAGAGTTCTGTGTATCCGCACTTCACGCACCTGCGCCCGCAGATTTTCATGATTTTGCGCTCGTCGCTCTTCATGAGCCAACCTGTTTTCTGTCCTGTTTTCTCTCGCCACAGGATACTCTCCTCACTCGTCTTCTCACCGCTTGGCAGACCCATTTCCGGAATACCCATCATTCCTGGCATCCCCATCATGCCAGAGGAGGGCTGCCCCCCGAGACTCGTGACGCGGATCAACATCTCTCCCTCACGCATTTCCCCAGCGCAGCTCGGACATTGAACCACTAATAGGCCTCCACTAAATGCTTCTGAGCTGCCTTGGAAATAAAGACGTCGAAAGCTCCTGTCCGGAACAGAACTTCCCTACCACAGACTGACGATTTCTATGCAGTGAAATGGATGGATAAACCCACGTTGTTACAGTTGAGGTTTTCACAGCTAGGTTCTTCTTTGTTTGAGGAGTCGCTTCTTTGGAAGCTTTGGTTTTCTCCCTCTTCTCGCATCAGCGAGTGCCATTTCTTAACACCCAGCAATGAAGTATGGCGATCTTACTTGGGTGCGCATTCTTTGTGGTAACTCTTCTTCTTTAGGAAGCCTTTCTTTACCTCTTGCCCTGCAGGAATATCCTTCCCGCATTTCGCACAGGTGACCGTCGCAACCACCCCCAAAGAAAGGCTCCGTCCGGTTGTATTAGACTTTTCCGATCGCCTCGTCCGGGACCGACTCCAAGAGTCACAAGAAAACTGGACCAAACCTGAGGTCATCATCAGGAATCGATTCCTAAATATACTTGCTTGTCATGGGATTTCAGAGAATTGGAGACGATGGAGCTCACCAGGAAGGAATTCGAGAAGCAGCTCGGCTGCGAGTTAGCGAGAACTGTATGCACGCACATGCTGAGGCATAGGGCGGGGCTTACGATGGATTTCGTCTCCGCCTCTTGCAGATATGTCGCAACTCTATGCAGGAACAGTCAGGAATGCGGAGCCGCTGCAGGTAACTGCGAGAAGGCTGCGCACGCGCTGGGCCAGAAGAATGAGAAGGCATATTTGGAGCTGTGTACCCGAGCCTACAACGGATGCAGCCTAAGCAAGAAAGCCAGAGAGGAGTGGAAGAGGGCCGCTGAGCTAGTCCGAGGAAGGAAGCCGCCGGAGTTCTACCGGTAGCTCTCATCCACGGAGCGCCTACAATCATCACTAGACAGCAAAGTATGATTGAGGCTGGTCTCCCATCATCCTACACGGCTTTGAATCATGAAGGGAGCTAGTTCTGCTCGGTCAGCAATTCCAAAGTTCCTGAGTAGTACTCTGAGCTTTAGCAAGGCAGTCGAGCTCTTAACTTCAAGACATGCATGTTGATCATCCGTGGTTATCTGGTCGTGCTTGGTCCCCTTGTGACATCTCTTGCCGCGATTAGCCTTGCTTCTCTCACCACAGTTGCTAAATGTGCTCCGGCCGTCGAACTCTTTGTAGAGGCGCCGAGAAGGTATAAGACTGGCGTGGTGTCACAGTAGTGAGGGGCTTTCCATGGGAGAGAAAGTTATGAGACGGCGTTTCCTGAAGCTGCTAGGATGCGGGGCGGTCGGCGCGGCTCTGGTTGGAGCATTAGGATCCGTCTTTCCTCTGTTGAAGGTCTTCAAGGAGACTGAGGAGCCGAGGAGACCTCAGGCGACAGGATCGCAAATAGTCCAGATAAGGCCTGGAGTCTTCAAGCTGCCAGAACCTACAACAACCGGAACCATGTCTGTTGAGGAGGCGATCCATAGAAGACGCTCTCGGAGAGAGTATCAAGATAGACCGCTGGATGTTATGCAGCTCTCGCAAATCTTCTGGGCGTCGCAAGGTATGACCGAGCCGAGGTATGGGTTGAGAGCAGCCCCTTCAGCAGGAGCCACCTATCCACTCGAGATCTACGCAGTTGTGGGCGAGCGATGCGTCAAAGATTTGAGCGCAGCAATCTACAGGTATAACCCGAAGGACCATACATGCACCTTGACTGCGAGTGGAGATTTCAGGTCGCAGCTCTCAGAGGCCGCGCTCGGCCAGACTTGGGTTGCCAAGGCGGCGTTGAACATAGCTGTCGCAGCGGTCTATGATCGAACAACCCGGTTCTACGGTCCAAGGGGAACGAGGTACGTAGACATGGAGGTCGGCCATGTCGGTCAGAACGTATACTTGATAGCTACAGCGATGGGGCTCGGCGCGGTAGTGGTCGGTGCATTCCATGACGACGAGGTGAGAAGCGTTCTCCAGCTTCCGAGAGACCAGGCCCCGCTTTACATCATACCAATGGGATATCCCAGAGACTGATTACAGCACAGAAATCTCCTGCTTACTGAAGAGGTGAGCATGCTCGTTGAATCGGATGTGTGATCTCTGCAGAAGTTTGAAGAACATGAAGAATCAACGATAGTCGACTACGCTAACGACGCGAAGAAGGCCGAGTGATATCCCCCTGATTCTGTTATAGGACCGGGAACTCAGCCATGATGACCGAGAAACAGACCAGGTGGAATCTATTTCTTGGCTATCGTGAAACTCAACTAGATCTGGCACATCACGGTCTACTAGGCGGAGACGGAGGCTTTGGAGAGAATAAGAAGAGACAAATTCGCATCTACCGTTTTCTCAACGGATTCTTGAGAGGCTACAGAAAACCTCTTGTCGTTGTAGATGGTTACTAAAACTAGATTCATGGTGCCATCGCGGCAACTTTTACCTGTTTTGCCCCTTTCTTCGCCATAAGAATCTGTGTGAGACTCTTGACTTCTTGGACAGTTCCTTCAACTGCGATTATCTCCAAGCACTTGTTCTCTTCCAAGTGAACGTGCAAGGTTGAAGAGATCACGTTCTTGAACTGATGCTGGGTTTTTGTGATCTCATCCAAGAGACCCGGTTTGTCTAGGTAGTAAAGCACAAGAACGGCACCAGTTATTCTCCCCGCTTCTTTTTGCATCCACTCGAATTCGCTGATAAAGCTCCGTACAGCGTCATGGATGGCCTTTGAACGGTTCTCATACTGCATACTCCTCCAGGCTTCATCTAGCTTCTCGACAAGCGGAGGGGGAAGCGAAACGCTGAATCGCGTCACCTTCATCTTCTTGGGCATCGAATCCCCGTTTGAGTAGTATCTTGTGGATGAAAAAGTACTTATAGATGATGTTACGGAACGTTGGAATCGTAACATCATTCGAGAAGCGATGTCTCATGAAAACTAGACAAGAAAGTAAAGGGAAGAAACACCTAGGCACTCGTGACTTGACCTTGATAGGCGCTTTGAGCGCATTATGGATTGTCCTGCACCTGACTATTGGCCCGCTTGGATTTACATTGTTTCGTCTTCCAGTTCTGTGCGATGTTGCAGCGTATTCTACGCTACTTCTGGCTGTGTGGATTCTCGGCAAACTAGGGGGAGCGTTGCTCGTTGGAATCACTGGCTCAGCCATCACACTTCTCTTGAGACCAGGGGCTTTTCAGATTCTCGGATTCGCTGCCTCAGCCGTTGTTTTTGATATTTTGTGCTTGGCAGTTCGGCACGAAGTCTCCAAGAAACTCGTAAAGATTATCGCATTGGCGGTTATAACGATTGTTTCAGCGTATTTTGCTGGAGCTGTCATAGGTTTGATATTCATGGCCGGGTCGCTAGAGTGGTCTCTAACCTATTGGGCAGGTTGGCATGCAGTCGGAGGTCTACTCAGCGTCATAGTAACACTTCCGGTAATAAGCGCTTTAGAAAGAGCCAAAGTTCGCAGGCTAATCTATGGAGGCGTATACGGCCAGCCGCAGAAGAGTTTCTACGCACGCTAGACAAACAGCTATCTTGGTTGCCCTCCAAACAATGCTTCTCCTATTCTCTGGCTCAGTCTTCGTAGGCCTCATGCTTGTGCTCTTCTTCGTGTTCAGCAAGACCTGATCAAGTACTAGATAGCGCGGAAGCTTAACAGGCTCAACCTAAACATAGTTGATGCCTTAGCCGGCTAGCGCGCTACTCTTAACTGCTAGATAAATCAGCAAATATGCCATGTCTTCAATCCTTTACAAAGTCCTGAAGGATCGACGTAGCATACGCAAGTATCCATTAAAGGATGTGTCTGAGGACGTTCTCTTGCGAGTTTTTAGTGCCGCTAGGTGGGCTCCCTCAGCGCATAATGCACAACCTTGGCGTTTTATCATGATTAAAGATTCCGGCGTGAAGCGGAAACTGGCTGAAGCCATGGCAAGTGAGTGGGATAAGGATCTAAGTAGGGATGGCGTTGCGCCCGAAGACCGTGAACGCCTCATCAAATCTTCCATTGAGCAGTTTACAAAGGCACCGATCCTTATTGTTGTATGTTTGACCATGGAGGACATGGATAAGTATCCAGATGAACGGAGGCAGGAAGCTGAGTATGTGATGGCCATTCAGAGCGTGGCGGCGGCTATTCAGAACATGCTTTTAGCAGCTCACGCCGAGGGGTTGGGGGCTTGTTGGTTCTGCGCCCCATTGTTTTGCCCAGAGATTGTTAGAGAAGTTTTGGAGGTCTCTGAGGGCATAAAGCCTCAGGCATTAATAACGCTTGGACATCCAGCCGAGAGACTAGAGCCTCCTCCAAGAAAGCCTCTAGAAAGTATAGTGTACCAAAACTATTGGAGGCATAGAAGATGATTACAGCCCTTGCTGGAGGTGTTGGAGCCGCAAGATTTCTTCAGGGACTGGTTAGGCTCATCCCCGAAGAGAAGTTGACAGTGATCAGCAACACAGGCGACGACATCAAGCTTTATGGTTTACACATCTCCCCTGACCTGGACATAGTTATGTACACATTAGCTGGAATCGTTGACGAGGAAAAGGGATGGGGCGTCAAGGGAGACACCTTCCATTGCCTCAAAATGCTTCAAGAATACGGATACGAAACATGGTTTAAGTTAGGCGACAGGGATCTCGCCACCCACATTCATAGAACCTACCTTCTGAGAAGCGGGCTTAGGCTTTCCCAAGCTACTAGCAGGCTCTGTCAGGCTCTCGGACTAGGGGTAAAAATTCTTCCTATGACCGACGATGAATTTGAAACGATAATCGTGACAGACAAGGATAAAATGCATTTCCAAGAGTATCTAGTGAAAAGAGGTGTCCAAGACAGGGTAATCAATGTCGAGTTTAAAGGTGCTGAAGGTGCTCAACCTGGCCCAGGCGTCCTTGATTCGATTTTAGATTCTGACACCATTATCGTCTGCCCCAGTAACCCTGTCGTAAGTATAGGCACCATCCTTTCGGTAAAGGGTGTCAGAAGTGCACTGAAAGGGACAAGGGCAAGGGTGATCGCAATAAGCCCGATAGTTGGTGGCGCCCCCACTAGGGGACCTGCCGATAAGCTGATGCAGGGTTTGGGGTTGGAGGTTTCCGCCTACAGCGTCGCCGCCCTTTACAAGGATTTCCTAGATGCCTTCGTCATAGACCTTGTAGACAAAGCTCAAAGGGCACGAATCGAGGCCCTTGGACCGAGTGTAGTCATAACCAACACCATCATGAAGAACCTACAAGACAAGGTTCAATTAGCCAAAGTGATTTTGAGTCTAGTCGAGAGGGCTTAATATCTTGCTCATCATATCCAAGTAGGTTTCTCCACATTGAGTATCTACACTTGGATAGACACGGTGGTATTATTAGAAGGACATACTAACGTTCGAAAATCTGAAAAGGCCCCAGTCACCACAATCATGACTAATGAACAACGTAGGGATTTTGATGAAGCTTCCAGTGAGACTGGTTACATTGATTGCCGTCATGAGCGCTCTAGGAAATGTTCTAGGCCTTCTTTCGATAAGGTTGCCCTCTGCGCCGGGGACAACCGTTGAATTCCATTTGTCGGTTTTGCCTTCCTTGCTACTTGCTGCATCAATTGGCCCCGTCGCAGGGGGAATAACGGGCGCATTGAGTTTAGTTATCGCTACGATAAAAATAGGAAATATTTTCATTCCATTCGGGAACGCGCTGCTCGCGTGTATAGCCGGCTTCCTAGCCAACAAAGTCAGATTTCCACCCTCAGTTAGCGGCGCTACGGCAATGATACCTTATGCCCCCTACGTGTGGTTAGCCTGCTCAATTTACGGCATTCCACAGCCCATCATAGCCTTCATAATCGTAAAGGCCCTTATCGAGGTGTTAATCTCCAGCACTCTCATAGAACTTATACTTTTGAGGCCTGAAATCAAGAATATCTTCTCGACATTCAAAGCATAGCTTCTGCGATTCTGCTTATTAACCGACCACGGAAAGGAACTCAATGCGCGATCACTGAAGGCTGGTAAGTGCCCATGTCAGTCTTTGCAGTGATTCCCGTAAAAACGCTTCCAAAGTCAAAGACGAGGCTCTCAATCATTCTTAATTCACGAGAACGCCGAACCCTCACATTAACGATGCTTGAAGATGTTGTAAAGGCAGTAAAATCTTCGAAGGTCTATCAAACCGTTGTGATAAGCGCTGATCCGACTGTTCAACGAATAGCTGATAGATTGGAAGTTATGCGTATTCCAGAGAGAAAACAAGGATTAAACCCAGCAGTCAAACAGGCTACAGAATGGTGCATACAGAACGGCGCAGATTCGGCTTTGGTTCTCCCTGCTGACATCCCCCTCATAAGAGCAGGTGACATAAACCAGATAGTCAAGCTAGGCTCTGAAAGGGCCATCGTCGTCCTCTCCCCATCTCAAAACGGCGGAACCAACGCCCTGTTACAAGAACCACCGAATCTAATTTCGCCTCATTTCGGACCAAGAAGTTTTATGAAGCATCTTGCTGAGGCATCGCAGAAAAGGGTGCCTGCTAAAGTGTACCAATCTCAAAGAGTGGCCCTAGACATCGACTCTAAAAGAGATTTGGAAAACTTTCTCAAGATTGAGGAGCAAACAGCATCTCGCCAATATTTGGAGCAAATCGAGATAGACTTGCGTCTAAAATCTTTGGGCACTTCTTAGATGGCGGATGCATTGACGAATGCTTGAGGCGAAGGAAAAGGTGGTTGCAGCTATGTTGAAAGAGCTGGTCAGCTAAACTTGAGAATACTCGTTCCTTCCAAACGTACGCTGATCGGAAGTTCGCTCTTGATCTTCTCAAGTTGGTTCATTATTGCTACGCGACTTGTTTTACCGTCTCAGATCGGTGGCCCAGGCCAGACACTGGAGCGCGCTCATAACAAGAAGTCATGCACAGAGCCGCAACTAGTATGTTTTATTCACTGTCTGTTCGTTCCTTTGTGTCGCTAGGCCGGCCAGTGATATCACGCCCCCAATGTCTTTGTAGAACAAAGGTGTTCTTGTCGGCCTTTTCAGGATCAAGTTTGAAAAAACTGCTCACACCAAAAGATGGGAGTCCTAGCTTCCTTCGACAACCATCATGGTAAGAGTTGATCTAACTCCGCTGACCTTGCGGACCTTCGAAGCTATCACTTCCTTGAGCTTGTCCATCGTCTCGGCTTCAACCTTCGCAACAACATCGTAAACCCCTTAGACCCCATGCGCTTCCTTAACGTTCCGTATCTTTCTGAGCTGCTCCAAGAGATTCCCCTCTAAGCCTGTTTCAGCGTTGACGAAGACAAACGCCAGCGGCATCCTTCAATTCTCCCCTATTCATTTGGCCCTTCCACTGAGCCGCCCAGTTGCAAGAACTAGTACGCCGAGAATGAATAGAATGACTCCACTGCCTAGGAACATTGCCTGCATACCTGCAAGTATCAAGGGGGACGGCGCCAACTTCAGCGCCATTATGAAACTGGGGTCAGAAACCGTTATCCCTATTCCGACCAGCAACATAAGCGACCCAGGCAATGTCATCGCCATGGCGAAGCTTCTCCTCGGTATTTCACTCCGCATGGTTGAGGACCTTATGTCTTCAGAAACGAAGCCCGGAAAAGCTGAGGCAACTGCTCGAATCAAGGGTGGCCCCAACAGCAATACAAATGGAAGCATGGTGACGTACCACCAGGCAACCAGTCCCAGCGAAACATAGATCCAAGCTTCTCTGAAAGCTACGGGGTACGAAACCTCGACAAAAGCACGGAAATATACGTACAGAAAGGCAACGATCGCGTTCGCGACCAAGAGAGTGATCTGGGAAGCCTTGATGAAGTTCTCCCAGCTGAACTTCCTCTTCATAATCACCCCGAACAAGTAGAATCCCAGAAAGTTTCCCGGAACCGCTGCCACTAGGCTTCGGATGTATATATGTCCATGCTTTACCGAGTCCACGATCAATGTCCCCACAGCAGCTCCAAGGCCGCCGACAAGCGGCCCGAACAATGTGGAGAATACGGCCGGGATAACGACCGCCGGTCTGAACTGGCCAAACCCCCAAGGCGACGATATGTACGCGGTGAAGTAGGAGCCCATTGCGTATAGAACTGCACACATTGCCGACATCGCCGCTTCAAGTGATATGAATTTCCTTCTGCTCGTCAAGGGCGGTCCCCCCATAGACTCGAACTCTTTGGATGGGCAAACGCCATGCGGAAATAAATATCTTATTTGGGTCGGTGGAACATCCACGCGTTCTGAGCTACCCAAGGGATCTTGAAGGCTGCACCTCGCACGATGAACACAGCAATTGCAGCGGAGAGTAAGACATGCAGTCCGTTGAAGACTCCGGTGAGTAGTAAGGTCCAGAGCAATACTTCCTGTGATGAACCTACGACCAAGCCCAAGGCTCTTAGTGTGCTACCAGCAAACTTGAGGAAGTCGGGCGCTACCCAAAGAAGAACGATAATATTCGTTGCGGAGGTCGCCAGAATTCTGAATAGGGCTCCGATGACGCTTCCAACAACCAAGACGACCGTAAGATTGCGCTTCTGAAAGACTCGTCTAAACGTCTCGATCCCGATCCAGTTTCCGAGGATCATGGGCACCACTGCCAGAAACTTCATCAGGGGGCCTAGAACCCATCCCCTAGCTACTGACAGAGCTATCCAGTGGATCACCGCGGCGATGAGGCTTGGTATTGGCCCTTGAAGGAAAAGCAGCAGCGTTATCGGAACCTCTGCCAAATCGAACTTCAGATATGGAAGCAGCGGATAGGGCAACTCCGCCTTTACGAATGTGAGTAGGACGGCCAGAGCTGCAAAGACGCCAGTGTTGGCAATCACAACGGTCGGTTTCAACTTCCCCGTACGATAGCTTTCAAGTTACTCATTTAAGGGTTTCTACCCAAGAATGAGTTATTCGAATATGGCCGGTCGTACCGGAGGAATAGGCACTGGCACCTCTTTTCCGACGTAACTCCTGATCTCGCGCTTACCGCGTTCCTCTAACCGCTTGTGACCCCGAGTTCGGGTTGGACGAGTATAATACGTAAGCGACTTAACAGATATCTTCGAGGCTTCTCATGGATTCTCATTTGTCAGGTTTGCAAGTTCAGCCCCATTTCCCAGAACCCGATTTCCAAGAGTGTGGCCTGCCTGAAGGTCTTGACGAGATTCTCAAACCGCGAAGGCGTCATTCGTACGGCTGCGAGCTTGTCCAGTTGCTGCGCCGCGGTCTTGGCCAATTTCTGGAACTCGTCGCCTGAGTAGAGAGCGATCCAGTTCCAGTAGCGGTTGTGCTCCCTCTTCGTTGCAGGGTCAGAGAGCAGTCGGGCGCCGATCTCGGCGTAGCCGACGACGCAGGGTGCTAGGGCAACGTGGAGGTCCAAGATGTCTCCGGCTAGGCCGCGCTCAAGCACGTAGCGCGTGTAGGCCATGTTCGCCCGAGCTTCTGGTGTCCGCTCCATCTCTTCTCGTGTGATGCCCCATCCCTCGCAGTATTTCACATGCATTTCCATCTCTATGTTGAGTAGTGCTGACAACGTCGCAGCTGCCGTGCGCATGTCAGCGAGTGTTTCAGATTTGTAAACTGCAAGGGCCCAGGCTCTAGCGAAATGTATCAGGAAAAGGTAGTCCTGAATCAGATAGTGTTTGAAGCATGCCTCGGGCAAGGTACCGTTTCCGAGCTGCTTGACGAACGCGTGGCTCACATAGGCGTCCCACTCTTGGATGCAGGCCGCACGGAGCTGGCCGAAGAGTGTATTCGGATCTTGGAAGAAGGATTTCTTCTCAGCCATTCCTTAGGTTTCCTCCAGTGATTCGACAATCATGGTATCAGTCAGCCCCCTCGCTGAGTGGGTCTACTTATCTGCTGGCTTATCTCGACGACCCTGTTAGCTACATCTATAGCCGTCCTACCGAGAATAATCACCATCGGCTCTTTACCATAATCCCCCTCATGGTAGATCACGTCTGGCACCGCTCCCAACCTCTTCACCGCCTCTTCGGCCCCCCAGGCCGTAGTCGCCCCCTCCTTCCTCTTGATCTCGGACGGCTCCATTCTCCTGTCGTAGTACGAGATCGATAAACCAAGGTTCCGGCAGACATCGAGTACCTCCTTAGAGTATCGTATGTTCATAGCTGATCTGATTAAGGGGTTGAATCTTGCAGCGACCAGTATCGTGTTTGCAACATGGCTGGAGGCGCCAAACTCTGGGCAGGACGACGCCTTCAAACCGTGGGGAAGCCTCACTACTCTCCCCGGTATCGCACAGACATCGTCTCTAGCGCAAGCGTTCCGAAGAGCCATTCCAATATTGGATTGAGATTCAGGGATTAGGAAACGTACCTCTGGATGGCCTTCCAAGATGTTAACTGCCTTTCTAAGTGTCATCAAGACATCGTATTTTTCCGCATTGTTGTGGAGAGTTGCTGTCGGGTTGACTGGCCCATAGCCCTGACCTACATCCAAGCCGAATATGATTGCGCGTTCTACGAATTCCTTCGCGATTCCAACCGCTTCTCCCAAGGGCTTGCCTATCGCTAAACCGGCTGCAATCGCCGAGGCGAAAACGCATCCGGTTCCGTGAGTATTTTTTGTGTCAACTCGCTGGCCCTCGTATGTTTCGAATCTCTCTTCGAGGTACAGTACGTCAGTAACCCTGTCTCCCGAATCTATGTGACCACCCTTAATGACAACGGCCTTCGCCCCCAGACCTGCTATCTCCTTTGCAGCCTTCTTCGCGTCATCCAAGGTGGAAATCTTCCTCTTGGATATTGCTTGGGCTTCCATTGCGTTGGGCGTCACTACTGTTGCCAGCGGTAGTAGCCTTCGAATCAGAGTATCAACCGCCTCTATTTTGAGTAGGCTCGCACCACTCTTCGCTATCATCACCGGATCGACGACCATCGTTAGCCGATACCGTTCTGCCTCTTCAGCCACGATGTTGATTATCTCAGCTGAGTATAGCATCCCTGTCTTGGCAACGTCGACACCTATGTCCTCAACAACAGCATCTATCTGGGCACGCACAACTTCTGGATCTATTCCTTGAACTGCTGTGACACCCACTGTGTTCTGCGCAGTTATGGCCGTAATCGCGCTCATGCCATGGACACCCAGAGCCGCAAAGGTCTTCAGGTCCGCTTGTATTCCCGCACCCCCTCCTGAATCGGAGCCTGCGATCGTCAACGCTCTAGGAATCTTGACCATTTCACTCATCTCCTCCAATTGATCTGTGTTCGGTCTCAGAAGGAAAGCGCTCTATTACCGAGCCGATCCGTTTTTGAACAGACAGCTCAACAACTCTGTCCATTCTCTTGACGAGTTCATCGACCAAGATCTTCTCCCTCAGAGATATCCCTGACCCCTTGTCGTCACTCAGAAGTTCGCCGCTATAAGCAGATCCTATGAATGTACTAGCCATCGTGATGCACTTGTCCAACAAGCGGGGATCTCCATGTTGCAGGAAGATAGTTAGATCATTAATCATGAGCATATTTGTGGGCGACTTCTCATATTGTCTAAGCATTACCTCCGAGATCTTCGCGTTCTGCTCTGCATAGAACAGGACTTCCTCCCTAGAGACGCCCATCAACCTCGGAGCGTAGATCCTCTCATCACTCAGGTGCCGCACCTTAGAAACAGCACCTGTATAATCCATGATCTTGCCTCCGACACCGCGCTGCATTGGAGCCATATCAATAACCGTAATCTCGTCGGCCAGTCCAAGCGAAACCGCTTCCTCCAAGAGTCCAGCCATCATCAACGTCTTCCCTGACCCCGATTCCCCGAGTATCAATGTCTTCTCTGCAAGGATTTCTTTGATCGAAATTCTTGTCAAGCTCCATCCCTCCGTACGAGAAGGCCTACTCGATCCAGTCCCAGCACTACGAAATACCCTAGGAAGCATCCACTAACAGAACTGACAGCCCACCCTCCCCAGAGAATTAACAAAGCCAGCGGGACCCCGTACCTCTCGACGCTTATGAGTAGGGGCCTCCAGCCTATCAAGGGAGCAACTATGAAAAGCGACATTGTCGCTCCTATGATAACTGTTCCAACGGGCTCGAGCAAAGCTGCCGAATAGTGTAGGTAACGGCTTCTGAATCGTTTCGTCAACTCATAGGCCAAGCCCACAACTAGGGCTCCCGGAACGCCTCCAGGAAATGCGAAGATAGTCCCAACACCCAAGATGTTCCTCATCACCCCAACCATCAAAGCCACGAGCGAAGCCCAATAAGGTCCCAGTAGAATTCCTGCAAGCGAATTTACGAAGTGTTGGCCTGGAAACGCCTTAGTCCCAAGGAAGAGGAACCATGTGAACGGCGCCACTGTCACTCCTAGAGCTGTGAATGCCGCTGCCAAAGCTGTACGCACAGCGACGCTTTGCTTCCGAGTAGTCATCTTCGTGGATCTTTCGATGTTTCCGATAGACACCTTGTCCAGCCAATCAGAAAGTAAGCGACTGGTCATTCTGGTCCGAACGGGCCTAACGCCTGATGTTGCCTCATCCATCAGCTCGTACACCTTTCCTACGCCAGCATTACCTGGATCAGGTTCAAAGGGTCGGCGAATCTAGACTTCGCCCTCTCAGCCGGGCCTACCCAGCTCCCCAAAACTTGGTAGAGACTAGGCCCCTATATAATAGGTCTTTGACTTCTGCAGCGCACCTCTCCCAGGAGCGCCTTTTTTTCACCTCTGTGCTACAGAGCCCAGATCCCTTGTTGGACTACATGCCTTCTATTCTCCTGTACTGAAAAGAAGGGTTACATTTCATGTGAGGTGCGCACGTCTCTATGGTTTGCCCGCTATTCTAGGCCGTAGAGCTTCTTCGCGTTCCCTGCCAAGAGCAGCTGTAGGTCCCTTTCGTTTAAGCCTCAGGCCCGGATCTTCTCAAGCTCCCATGAGGGGTGACCGCAGGGCGCATCGCCCCCGAACATCACCCTGTCCCTGCCCACACGTTCCACTGCCTCCTTGATCTTCGTGTGCATAGGCATCCCGCTTGTCGCTGGATAGATGTTCCTGTTACGCTCGGCTACCGCGATGGCGCCGTTGATGTACACGATGTGGCCATGACCCATATGCACGCGGACCCTCTTCACCTTTGGAAACTCTCTGGCTAATGGTTCAAAGCTCCATGGTAGTCTGAGGAGGAGTCGAAATGGCAAAGGACAACCTACCGACGGTCACGGACTCCACGGCCAATAAGATCCACAAGAAATACCGAAGCTAGTACGACCAATAGTGGATGAGGTTACTACGTCGCCGTCATCGGGGGAGTTGGAACCATGCCCATCCAAGGCCTGGTTACCTTGTGAACATGAGTTGGCATAGGTTACACGTTTCTCCGATCGATGGAAGAGTTTCCATATGCATCTTACAAAGATCCTCGCCTGAACGCAGTATGATGCATGTCTTGCAGAGTTTTTGGATCGTTTGGACTGTTGTCGTTCCATCGCCGGCTGTCGCTTTAGCGATCTCCTTCACAGCAGCTTTGACCTGAGGATTCCTCTTTAGTGCAATCACTCGGTAACCTCGAGCGTTTCTAGCACCTCTGCTCCCCGAGAGGTAGTAGCTGATGGCGGATTGAGTAATCCCCAGCTTCCTGGCAGATTCTTCCTGCTTGAATCCATACTTCTCAGTTAGCTCCTTTGCAATCATTGCCCTTAGTGCTGGGAGGAGATGCTTGACGACTATTTCACAAGGCGGCTTCATTTCTTAACCCGCAAGCAGTATGACAGCGTCATATTTAATTCCGACCCGCGACCGTCAAGGGAGGTGTTTGAAGCTCGGGAGCATTTGGAAACAAGGAGGGTGAATGGACGTGATATGTGGTAGCATACTGGATCTGATCGGTAATACCCCGATGGTTAGAGTCAACAGACTCAACCCTAACGGGAACCTGGAGATGTACATCAAGCTTGAGAAGTTCAACGCCGGGGGCTCAGTCAAGGACAGGATCACCAAATACATGATTGAATACGCAGAACGAGAAGGGGTGCTGACGAGGGAGAAGACTGTCATAGAGCCGACCAGTGGCAATACTGGAATCGGGTTGGCGCTTGTCTGCAGGGTGAAGGGCTACGACTGCGTCCTCGTCATGCCTGAGACGATGACCATGGAGAGGCGGCAGATCCTCATCGCGCTGGGTGCGAAGATCATCCTCACTGATGGCAAGAAGGGAATGGATGGAGCCGAAGATTATGCCAAGCAGCTTGTGAAGAAGCATCCGCAGAAGTACTTTATGCCAAATCAATTCGATAACAGATACAACGTGTTGGCACACTATGAGACCACAGCTGAAGAGATCTGGAAAGACACAGATGGCAAGATCACACACTTCGCTGTTGGACTCGGAACAGCAGGCACATCTGTAGGCGTATCCAAGAGGCTCAAAGAATATAACCCAGATGTGAAGATCATCGCGGTTGCTCCAGACCCCTCGACACCTATCCAAGGTTTGAAGAACTTCAACATTCAATATGTTCCAAGGATATGGGAGCCTGAGAGGGTCGATGAAGTACATTACGTGACGATTAAGGATGCCGAGGAATCCGCTCGACTTCTAGCCCTCGGTGAGGGTATCTTCGTCGGACCGAGTTCAGGGGCCATTTTCCATGTGGCTCTGAAGAAAGCCAAGGAAATTGACAGCGGAGTGATGGTTGTCATGGCGCCTGATGGCGGCGAGAAATATCTCAGCACATCCCTATGCGAACCAGCTCGATGCTTAGAATGTGCCCAGAGATTCGGAATCAAATGTTCCTACTTTGATGGGAGGCCGATCGTCGAGGCGAAGGCTACCCTTGAGCAGGTTTCCCCATAAAGTTCTCTCATCAAGCCTCGCTACAAAGTTCTTGATCTTGGCTCTATTCGGTTTGTGACTGTTCTAGTTGAACAGACTAGTTCCGGAATCCTGGCATCCCCAAGGGTTTTCTGCGAATAGCCCTGCAAGATTTCGAGCGTGAAGAAATCTCAAAGCAGCTTCTATCTCCTCATCCATCTCGATTCCTCACATCTGCATTCATAGCCAGCCAGAACTTGTCCTATATATTGTGTTAAAGCCATCATTATCTGTGGTCTGCGAGGTAGAAAGTTTGGAGGTTGCTATCGCTTCGTTCATCTTCGCGGCTCTCCTTGCAGGGCTCTCAGCTACTCTTCCGCCTGGTCCGATCTTCGCCATGACAGTTACGGAGAGTGCGGAACGAGGCTTTCTTGGTGGCCTGATGGTTGTGGGTGGTCATGCGCTAGTCGAAGCCCTTGTGTTGACCGCATTAACTCTTGGACTGGGCGCCTTCCTCGCATCCGATCCTGTGAGGATCTCCATCAGCATCCTCGGTGGCTTCTTCTTAGTCTGGATGGGGCAAGGCCTAGTTAGAGACGCTTACAAAGGAGATATTTCCATTCGAGACAAGTCTTCAACGGAGACGAAGGCAATGCATAATCCTTTGCTGCGTGGTGCTTTGGCAGCTGTTGCAAACCCATACTTTGTTATCTGGTGGGCTGTGGTTGGAGGCGCTTTTGTACTTCGTGGAATGGAGCTCTTGGGTTTGCTGGGCCCTATCACGTTTCTTGTCTGTCACTGGCTCTCAGACTTCCCTTGGTTCAGTTTTGTGTCCTTCTGTGTTGCAAGGGGAAGAAACTACTTCAGCAACACAATCTTCAGAGGTATTATCGTAGTCTGCGGCGTCTTCCTTCTTGTTCTTGGAGCCACTTTCATGGTTGAGGGAGCCAGACTCATCATCGAAAGAACGTAATAAAGAAACGCCAATACTATGTAGGCATCAGCCGCGTCTTCCGCTTCTCCACTTTTCCGGCCACAATCTCAGCATAGTACTCTGCTATGCGCTTGGTAATCGGGGCTGGGTGGTCCTAACCTAAGGGTATGTCATCTACGCTCGTTATGGGTGTGATCTTGTAGCCTGTGCCACACAAGAAAGCCTCGTCAGAGGCATATGGCTCTACGCAAGTGATGTCTTTAACCTCTACGGCCGGCCCCCAAAACCCTGACAAGGCTATCATATTCGTAACACTTGGCAGATGGTGTGGAGTCGGAATAGTATCAAAGGAAATGAGGAAGAAGTACTCCTACCTGAAGCTTCGATAGCCGCCTATTCCTCGAACCTTTACCTTCGCTGGGTTCAACATGACCCTCATGGCATCTTCGAAACACAATGCATTGGATGGAAATAAAATAGGAACCAAAGAAGATGATTCTTCATCAACCTACAAACTTCTAACTCAGTCATTCCCCTCCTTCCTCCTTTCATGTCTGGGGCTGTTCCTCTCTAGAAACCACGAAACAGTCCGGAGCTCTCCTAGTAGTGAAGAGGGCAACAAGCAACCTTGAGCCGTGGAGTTCACCGAACGACCTTCCGTAGATTCAGGGAATAGTTGCTACGCGTCTTCGTCTACCAAACAGAAAGAATACTACTATTCCGAGAATCGCGATTGCGAGGAGAATTGCAAGAATAAGAGACGGCTCCTCTCCCGCGCCGATCATTATTGGAAAAGGACCAACCAAGAGCAATAAACCACCTGAGCCTCTGCCTGAAAGAGCTGAAGCCAAGATCATGAGCAGCATCCCAACGAAGATCATGACGAAAGCTGCTGTGAAGATTGTGGATGCCGTTGGCCAACGCGTCGCCTCCTCGGGTAGGTGAATAGTTGGGATCGCAGCGGTACGAGTAGAGCAGTCTCGACACTTCCATACATCTGGGTTGAAGCATGATTCGCAGAAGGCACCACCGCATTCGCCACAGACATACATTGCAGCGTTCCTGTTGCAGTGATCGCAAATCCTTCTAGGCACGCATCTTCACTTCGCTATTACTTATCGAATCTTGCTTCCGGTGTTCTCGGCATGCTTAGGCCTATTTCTTGCTATCGGTGCCGTAGGTTTCCAAAATGAGATACCGCCTCCAATCGCTGCGAAACAGTCCGTAGGCCTGTTCACTCCAGCTCTTTGGTATGATGAATTTGCTTGCCTTTCCGGCGCTGAAGAAATGTCCTCCTGCAAGCTTCACAACATCAGATATGGCTGCGAAGGCTTTCCTGCCTAGGTAGGTCTTCGATTTCACGGGCCTCACTACTATCTTCACAGCATCTACATTTCACTGTGAAGAATCCGTCCTCGAACTCGAAGAAATCACCTAGTCTTGTCCACCTGCAGGTTCTCAAAGTTTCTACTCTGTAGGTGGCCTAACCGCCGCAGCCTCAAGCTTCCTTTCGGTTTCAGCCAGACGGGACTGCAGCTGTGCAACCTTTTCCTCTAGGGTGTCTGCCTCGCTCTTCGATTCAGTTAATTTTCCTTGGAGTTCCTGGATCCTAGACTGGGCCTCCGCCTTGGCGGAATCCAGTTCTGTCCTTGGAACAGACTCGGCCAGTTTGGATTCGAGTTCTCGAGTTCTATCTGTGAGTTCTTTGCTCTTTGCTTCAGCTTCGGCCTTCGGTATGGATTGAGACAGCTTCACTTGTAGCTCCTCTACTTTCGATTCTAGTTCCCGTGTCTTTCTTTCGGCCTCAGCTTTGGGCTGGGATGCTGCAAGCTTCTTTTCGAGCTGCTCGATTTCCCTCTGTAGCTCCGACTTGGCACTTTCAAGCTGAGCCTCAGCTTCGCCTCTAGGAATGGATTCAGCCAGTTTGGACTCTAGCTCCTTCAAGGTTTCCCGCAAAGTATCAGCCTCCTCTTTCGGTACGGATCGGGCTAGCTTGACTTCAAGGTCGGTGATTCTGTTTTCCAAAGTTGCTTTCAGGGATTCCAGCTCAGCCTTGGGTACAGACCCAGCAAGCTTGCTCCTAAGATTCCGAACCCTAGTCTTCAACCTTTTGACCTGAGGAGGCTCCGTCCTCGGCTTAACAGATCTCCTAGGCAAGTTGACTCTCATTCTCCGATGAGAAATTTGGGGCGCTACTATTTTATGTCAGCGTTTCCAGTAGAAATTCGATCGCTTCTATTGCAACCAATATTGTTAAATGACGCTTCAACAGGAATATGGTTGCTGTCCAACCGAAAGAGAGGTAGATTCGTCGGTCAGGCTTGCGAACCAGGGTTAGCCTTGGCTCGCCGTATGGACTGATGAACGCTTGGCAAGGGTGGCGTGAAGCTAGCGGGAAACCGCAGAAACTCCACAAAGGCCAGGCGAGGGCAAACCAGCGCGGAGGAAAGAGGGAAAGATTACGCTTCCTTCGTGGAGGGCAAGCCACATCTGCTTCGAAAGTTGGGCAGTCACTTTCTTATTGTATCCCAACACGCTAGGACGGTTTCTCCATAGGTTTCAGGATCAAACTGCCTAACGAGCCCGCTGTCCACATCGATCAAGAAAACTGAGTGAAGCCTTGCAACTGCGATCTCCTCCAGAGCTACGGGCGGGCTTTTATAGTAACGGTCACACAGCTTCTTAGCTTCCTCTATCTCTCCAGGCCCTCTGGATCTAGGTGGCTTCAAGAATAAGGTAGGAATGGGCAGAACCTGGTATGGCAGGGAGGCGAGGCTGAACTTGTCAGCGAATTCGCTGTACCTAGCTATCTTGCTAGCAACCCTGGCCGAATAGTAGCTCGTAGGATCCAAAGCGTGTTCAGGAGGAACAAAACCCGTCTCAACCTCAACCACAGCCTTTCCTTCTCCCTTAAGCCCGAACAAGTCGCAGACAAGCAACCCATTCATAGGATGCTCGACATCAACCTCATAGCCCCTCAAGATCAACTCTCTGGCGCAAATAACCTCCATCACAGAATGATTGACCTTAACTAAATTCTGCCTATGCATCTCAACCAACTTCGCCCTAACAGTGGCCAGTTTACTGAATACAGGATCGCTCCTGTCAGGTGCAAGCCTCGAAACAAGAATGTCAAGATCAACTCTGAACTTCTCGTCGCTCACTGGATCTCACACATAGACAATTGTTCGGCTCAAGCGCTAGATAAAGAATCTCAAACAATTGTTCTTCCCATAATCGGCCTACTGATCTACACAACTTATTGGAAAGGCTAGGTGGAACCGGATGTTTTGCTAAGATCGGTTGCTGCTGATCCGAAGTCCTTTTACCTTCCGTCGACTTGGACTCTAGACGGAAAGGAGAATCCAAGAGATGCCTCTAGCGTTCGTCTTCATAAACGCTGAAACTGGCTCGGAAGACGAGGTTCTGAAAGGCCTCGGAAAGATCGTGGACGTCAAGGAGGCCCATGTTGTCTACGGAGTCTACGACATCGTTGCCAAGGTTGAAGCGGAAACAATGGACAAACTCAGAGAGGTCATAGCTCGCAAGGTGCGTAAGGTCAGAGGAATCAGATCTACGCTGACCATGTTGGCTATGGAAGAACGCTAGGCATTCTCAGGCGGATTTCCTTGGCTACTCGTAGTGAATGAGCTCTTTTTTCTCAAGCGTCTCCTGAAGTTTGGCTACGGCTACGCTAACTTCTTCCTCCTTCTTGGCGCCGGTGCAGACGAGTTTTCCGCTTGCGAAGATGAGAATAACAACCCTCGGATCGTCCATGCGGTAGATTAAACCGGGAAACTGCTCAGGCTCATACATCGTCCTCTCCAGTGAGTACGTCGTCTTCTCTAGGTCTACGGAGCCGCCGAGTACAACCGAAGCGACGATGTTCTGAATCCGAATATCAGGTCCACCAGCGATGGCGATTCCGTTCCTCTTGAGTTCATCCACAACCCTCAACACCACCTCCCTTGCCTGTCGCTCTGACTTAGAACCAGTGCAGACCATCTTTCCAGTTCTGAAGAGGAGCGTCGCTGTCTTCGGCTTCTTCAACCTGAAAACGAGCCCCGGGAAAACTTCGGGTCGATATTCTACGCCGGGGAATACTCGGACGATGGAGTCTAGGTCCAAATCCTGTCCAAGAGTTGCTGAAGCCACGACGTTCTGTATGTTTATGATTGCCTTCTTCCTCGCCAAGATTTCGCAACCCCCCACTTTAACTCATAGGTGGAACCGCAAAATTCCCTTGTATCTCTCGACGTGGCCCAGAGTATCTTCAGTTGCCTCCCCCCATACTTCCAATCGGCTCTCTTGCTTATAGGCAGGATCGCCAAGTCGAGAGAGAATTGAGTTCCATCGCGCAGAATGAGGCGGTAGCAGCTATGTTCAGATCACTTTATTACAACGTCAGAACTCATGGTGAATGGTGATTTTGATGGTTGCCTGCGCGAAATGTGGGAAAGATATTCCTGCAGGGCAAGAGGTAAAGAAAGGCTTCCTGAAGAAGAAGAGTTACCACAAAGAGTGCGCACCTAAGTAGAGACATCTGACCTTGACAATAGGAAACCGTTCTTGCGTGGTCAGACATTTCGTACGCTTAGTTCTGGGTATGCATTCCTAAATCGCGTTCGACGCGCAAGGTTGATCGATTCGCCTTTGATGATCGACGTGTCAGAGACGGCTACCAAGATATTCGAGCAGAGCCTCAACCAATTGGTGCTATTGAAGCTAAGGGGGGAAAGATGCGTTAGGGGAAAGCTGTTCAGCTTCGATCAGCACATGAATCTGGTCCTAGAGGACGCTGAGGAAATATCGAACAATGAAGGAAGGAAACTTGGGACGATAATTATCCGCGGAGACAATGTGGTTCTCGTCAGCCCTCCGCCTAAGAAGCAGGGTTCCACTTGATGATCCGGTGCGAAGGGCTAGGGCGACAGAGATTCTGTGGCAAAATACAAGGCGAATCTTCGCTCCAACGAGCTGAGAGGCATGTCGAGTCGACCTGTTTTTCTTAGTTTTCTCTTGATGATGTGGGTTGTGAACCTTGTGGATGTCTTGATCACCGAGCGCGGCCTTCGTAGCTGCGGTCTTCTAGAGGGCAACCTTTTCCTGTCTTGGCTGATGAAGAGGCTTGGCTGGGGCTGGTTCCCAGTGCTGAAGGTCGGCGTGGTCAGCTGGCTCCTCCTCTGCCTGTTCGCGATGTATGAGATCGAGCCTTTCCAACCGTTTGCTTGGATATCCGCGATATTGGCTCTCATTCTGTTGTTACTCGGCTGCCTTTGGAACATTCGGCTGGTCCTAGCGGCCTCGCGGTCATACAGGCAAGAACCCGTTTGACACCTTTGCGTGGTATGAGGATATGAACCCGCAGGATCCCGGAATCGATTCTAGCTGCGAAAAAGCGGCTTCACAGCTTCTGCAGTCCCACTCTTCAAAAAGATAGGCATTTGAGGTACAACGTGCTGCGCTACCAAGCAGGAGCGACTACCAAGCGATGAGCGAGCAATCTAGGCGCGACTGGGTGGGAAATACGAAGAAGAAGATTGAGCAACTTGAGGCCCTTAACCTCAAGGATCGCTTCGCATGCTACGTTGCGTTATGGAGGATCGTGGAGGCTGTGGGGGAAAGCGTCTCCGGTTGGAATAGCTGGTTAGTGAGACCAGGCATAATGGCCGATTTCAGTGAGGAGGAACTGAGAGATTTCTGTTTGAACATGAGAGAAATGGCGATCAATTTCTTGAGGTTTGATATTAAAGCTACAGAGAGACTCAAGGTGCCTCCCTCGCCGCCCAAACGAGAATCCCAAAGATATTGGGCCTAGAAGAGATGAAGATCACCAGAAGTTTCTTGCTCCGCGAACACTTCCCAAGGGCGAGCAACATGCCAACAATTATGTGTACGAAGTGCGGTCACGATATGGTGCTGGATATCGCTCGATATTGGAACTATCAAGGTAGGTACACATGCCCATATTGCCGAACCGTTCACATGATTACCGTGGAAAACGGTCGATTGACCCATGTCAAGTGTAGAGCCGCTTAGATGACATCTGATACGCGGCCAAAACCTAGTGCCGAAAAGTCATAAATGCACTCGGGAGAAGTTGACGATCGGGATACAAGTTTGAGCAGCGCGGAACTCGTTGACAAGATACGAGAGATAATGGTGAAAAAGGTTGTGACAGTAGGTCCTGAAGCTAGCCTTGCAACAGCGGCAAAACTGATGGTTGAGAGGAGGGTGGGTAGCATTGTGGTAGTGGAGAAGGGCAGACTTGTCGGAATCATCACCGAGAGCGACTTCATGAGGTTCGCCTCAATTGGTTGCGATATGGAGAAGGCCAAGGTTCGCGATCATATGAGAAAACGAGTTATCACCTGCGATCCATCGTTTACTATACTGGGTGCTCTAATGACAATGAAAAAACACAAGGTGCGTCACCTCCCCATCGCGACAAAGACTAAGAAGCTTCTCGGCATAGTAAGCCTCAGAGATTTAATTGCGGCAACGCAGCTTACGTCAATCTACCTCATATAACCTGCTATGCGTTGTTCTGATCTTCCTGAGAATAGACCTATCCTTGAAGAACTCCAAAAACTGGGTGGCAAGATCTTTGCCAGGATGCTTCGATTTCGTGTGGATCCGCGCGACTCCATCGGCTTCAGGAGCTGTCTAGGAGAAGGCGAAACGGTCTGTTCCACTGGAAATAAAGGGGTGTCCATAACTAAGGACGGCAATATGCGGAGAACCAAATCCCTATCGCTTATGGCGAGCGAGCTAACTATCTTCATATAGTCAATCTATAGTCAATCAGAGCCCGAAATGAATCGTTTTCCGCTCGACAGGCACTCGCGGAGAGCAGTACGGTTTTTTGCGGGGGCTAAAAAATGAGACGTCTCTGATGCGGACCGTATATTGTGCGCAGTGGAACCGTCGCACGTAGCTTGGCGAGTGTCTAGGCAACCGGTAGTATGAATGCTCGGTCTCCGGCGTCCCCCAGGCCGGGAACGATGTATCCCCTCCTGTCTAGGCGTGGATCGGTGGCGGCCACGTAGATCTCGGTTCCCGGATGCCGTGAGGCAATTCTTCTCAGAGCGTTCATGGTTGCCACTATGCCGGCGACGATCACTCGACGAGGCCTTTTCGCGTTCCGGGAAAGGATCAGATCTAGAGCCTTGCAGATTGTACTCCCTGTGGCGATCATAGGGTCGGTAATGATCAATGTATCACTTTCGGATAGTGTCGGAACGTTCAGATAGCTGATTTCAACATCGAACCTCCCCCTCCTCTGCTCAGACTCTTTTCGCCTCGCACTCAAGAACCCGAGACGCGCCTCCGGAAATGCCGACGACAATCCTTCAACTAGAGGCACAGCTGCTCTCAGAATCCCTACGATCACAAGATGCGACCTCTCTGAGATGGCGACGCCTTTCGCCTTCGCAAGAGGGGTCTGCACCTCAACACGCTTTCTCCGCATCGTTTGAGCCAGCTCATAGGCGACTAGTCTTCCTAAGCCTACTAGGCCGGCGCGGAATCCGGGAAGCCCTACTGCTCGATCCCGGATAGAAGTAAGAGTTTCTTGGATGAGTACATGATCGAGAAGCCAGATGTTCCTGTGGATTTGCTTCAATGACTCCCGGGCACCCCCCGGCTTGGAAAGAATCTGTTAGGCTGTGCGCTATCCGCTATAAACTCTTCGAAACGTAACGGCTGGCTCTATGGTGTTGGACTTCTATCCTCGAGAGATGTGAAACCACGATCTTCTAGGCAACAAAGACCGAGCAAACCGTTCGTAGGCGAGATAGGAGCGCTCATGAAAGACGTAAGAACTGTCTTTGTGATGTCTCTATCGAGGTCTAGTCTCATTCAAGAGTTCTCCTCGATCTTCTCAGCCTGACATTACAGAACGGGCAGATAGACTGATACTCAGAGAATTGTGTAACCGGCGAGAAGCCAATTGTGGTCAGGCTGTCCGCGACGGCGTCGACGTGGACGTGACAAATCGAAGCAATTCTTCGAGCTTTCTCGAATAGTGAAGGGTAGGTCGAGGAGCTGCGTTTCGCAACACGTAGCCGCTAAGTGGCTATGTCTGCTGATCTGACGAATTGAACCTGCCTCCTAGTCATTGTCTCCAGCGCGTTTGAGAGGTGACCCGGCGGTGAGTCTATGGCCTTTGTGAGGTCGATGGGCACAACCACTTCGAAGCCCAAGTCAACTCCGTCTATGGACGAATAGTGTACGCAGTAGTCCAATGCCAGTCCGCAGAGGAAGACCCGCTTCTTCCCAAGTGACCTCAGGTAGCCATCAAGCCCTGTATATGTTTCCTTGTCGTTCTCGATGAATGTCGAGTAGCTATCCACGGTAGGGTGATGCCCCTTCCGGATGATGGCGTCGCAGTGTCTTGTTTCGATGCTCGGATGGAACTCTGCGCCTAGAGAGCCCTGAACGCAGTGGTCAGGCCAGAGAATTGGGCCTATCCCCTTGGATTCGTATCGGTCATACGGTTTCATTCGATGGCTGCTGGCAAATGAGAGATGGCCCGGGGGGTGCCAATCCTGCGTCATGACGATAACGTTGTCACGGTTATGAAACTTCTCGGCAAGATCATTTATGGGACCTATTATCTCATCACCTTCCTTGACCCCTAGAGCCCCGGTCGGCATGAAATCGTTCTGTAGATCCACGATTATGAGGGCATCA
>Ga0315314_1000892_pt1 | contig 29219 bp, 31 predicted proteins | sample TDP9_MG_FD_203631 | JGI IMG/M metagenome (GOLD analysis project Ga0315314, IMG submission 203631) | Freshwater sediment microbial communities from Lake Towuti, South Sulawesi, Indonesia - TDP9 | ecosystem: Environmental > Aquatic > Freshwater > Lake > Sediment | place: Indonesia: South Sulawesi... | reverse complement strand
TGATGCAGCAAGGTAGCATTGCTCTTTTCATGCGCGAAGATGCTACTCGAGCGCGCATCTCCTGTCCCGTTGGAGCCCTTGCCTCCTGCAACTCGCTCGTCCTGGTCTCAGTCATCCTGCTATCATATACCTTACGGTAGAGGAAAAGAACTCACAGCGCCGGTCTCAGGTGTGCTTGACCGCCGCATACTACTTTTCTTCAATTGCCACGGCTCGAGCCCATGATGAATCCATTGTCTTTACCTTCCAGGGCAAAGCCATGAAGAAAAAGATACGCTGCCTTAATTCGTGTAGATTATCCAAGAATTCCACAAGACAAACATCTTGAGATTGAAGGATGTCATGGAGCGCTCGTCCGTCTTCAATATTCTCGCCTAATCGGAAGTGGTTATCTATGCCAAGCATCTTAATATTATGTTCTGCCAACCAGTGCGCTGAAACCCGAGAAAGGCAAGGTTTATCATCAATATTCTCGCTTCGTAAACTGGCTGGGTCGCTATTGCGGCAGATGACAATATCCCCATCACAAATGATATCTCCAATGCTTCGAGAGAGATAATCAGCGTCAATTATCATAGCCGCTTGTGCGTTGGGAATATCAAGCAGCACCGCCCGTCCCATGAACCGCGTAAGAGGAATCTCGGTAACATCTTTGCCATTTTCAAAGAAATGTGCGGGGGCTTCTACATGGGTTCCTACGTGGCTATGGGTCCGAACTATATCATATTTGAATGCTCGATCTATTAGATACCCTCGCTTCATAACAAACGGACGATCTTCAGTGCCTGGAGGCACAACTTCATACGAAAGATCTACTATTCGATACTTGGTGAAGTCAATATTAAACATCAAGTTTCACTCCTTATTCTATATTCTGTATTCCCTAGCTAATACCATACGGAATATGTGGGGGCGTGCAACAGGAAGCTTATGAAGCTCCAAGCGACTCCAGCCAAACAATCCCCGATGATGAAACCAAAGAACAGAGGAAGTGCTTTCACATAAGCAGCGCGGCCGCCGTACCGCAGAAACAGGGACTTAATAAGCCAGGCCATGAAGATGGAGAACCAGGCGTTCCGGTAGATGAAATCGCTCCGCGCGATAACAAAGCCAAGGGCCGGCAGCGGCCAGGCGACAAAACGCGCGCTCAACACGCTGAGGATGACAGCAACCCCCGCCCCACTAATGAGTCCGCCGATGGCACCCGTATTTTGTGCTTTTTTATCTGAAATAACACTCACGAGCGGATTCCAAAAATATTCGCGATTCTTAAATAAGAAATGGACTTCTCCTTCACCACTGGTACTGCCTTTGGCTGTAGCGGCACCAAGATAATGCTCTACTCCGATCATGAGCAGCATTCCGAGCGGAATGCTGATGACCATGAAGATGAGCATACTCCAGAAAATGTTCTTGCCGCTCACGCCGAGTCTCTTGGCCATTTGGAAGCCTTCAAGCTGGTATGGCATGGGATTGCCACTAGAGGTAACGAGGAAACTACGCATCAGCCCAGCTAGTCCCACCAGTGCGGTTTCCGAAAAAGCGCGACTACCAAGTGAATAAATAATGATTGACGGAACTTCATTCCCCCAGAACAAGTCATGTGCGGGAGGCCCCAACTCCGCCCGGATGCGCGCGACGCCCAAGAATTGTAAGAAGAGGAGGCTGACGAAGAGCAATGTAGCGAAGGAGCCGAACCCCATCAGCAAGCACATCACCCCAAGCCCCGCGACCGAGGCCAAAAAGCCCAGCAGTGCCAGCCGGTATGAAACCGCTTCACCTGTATCTGAAATGGTACTCGCGCGGGCAAAAGCTCGGGTGAAGACATGGAGGAAATATTTCTTCTCCATCATCAGTCGCATGAGGATTATGACAAAGAAGGCGCCGATGGCTTGCTCAGATAGGTAAGGAAACCCCCCTCCATCCCATCCCGTTAGAGAGGCAAAGACCAATTCCACATTCTGAATGAACACAAAGAACCAGGTGGCAAAGGCAAGGCTTAGGGGCATAAAGAAGCCAATCCCTGCGACAAATGGCAAGAAGGCCACATTGGTCTCGATATTATTCCACGGGCGAGGAAGGGGATGATCATAAATATCGAACAGAAATCGAGTAGGGATTCCAGGTATAGCAGGAATGAGTTGATGGAGCCCATTAACTGCTGCAATAAGGATTGAAAAGCCTATTCCACCCCAGAGCAGTCGACTGCAGAAGAACGTTTGCCCCGTGAGCAGTTGCAGAGGGAGTTGAGTGAGTGGAAAGGTAAGCCGCTCATGATCCGCCCAGGCCTGCCGCACCAGCACAGAAAGGCAGTGCAGCCCAAAGATGATCAATCCCAGCAGGAGGGTCCAGGAGAGCACCGGCGTCAACCAGGCGCGCCAGTACCCGTCGCTGAACAGGCCAGTCTCTCCCAGCCAGAAGCCATTGGCGGTCGCCTTATCGGAGAGAATCAGCCAGTTCGGCATCAACTCCAGAATGCGCTGTTCGACAGCGTTTTCAGGACGCACATAGCGGATAGGGAAAGCGATAAAGGGAACAATGGTCTGCACGATGCCTTCCCCGCACATAGCCGTTACGCCGGTAAGGAGTATGTAGATGACAAGCAATTCTCCCGCCTGCAAGACCTTCGTCGGCGCAAGCCGCGCTAGGCCTCGATTAACGAGCATCAGCACGAGAAGGATGAAGAGGCAGTTGAACAATAACGCCAGCCCGCTGACGTTACTCGTGCTGAAAATTCCCATGCCCTCAGACCCCAAGAGCCACATGATATTCAAGGGTGATAGGATCGCCGCGATCAGCAGCGCACGGAAGGTTACTGCACGTGAATAGACAAGCCCTCTTTTCGCCGTTTGCAGTGGCGAAGTTTCATCGCGGCTAGTTAAAGGCAGGATCTTTCTCATTGTCTATTTGATTTATTGGACGCCTTTCAATGCCCGTCTAATTCATTCCCCGAGGATTTTAGAATCATTACCTAAAAAAACCGCTTGACAATTTGACAATTTATGATATACTAATTGTAATATAGGTATATTTGATTTGTAAAGAGTATATCTACGCCTGAGGAGGGCCGGAATGTATAGGCAGCCGAACCGGAGGGCGCAGGGAGATGCACTCTCCTCACGGTTCGTCTCATATGCTTTTGCCGTAGTGATCGTCCTGACCCTGGCAGTAGGTTGCCTTAACGGTGTTGATGTGAAAGCGGACCTCCCCAAACGAGTAGGTACCGGGGTCGACATCAAAGATGCCTCACGTGGATTGAAGCGCCTGTTTATCGACGACTTCTTCGTCGCGTCGCGGAACGGGATCACGCGAACGTTGCACGCGGCGACGAAATACTCTCATAATCCCATCCTCCCGGCAAAAGGAGAGGACTACGCGGAATGGGAAGACCCGAATCGTTTCGCGTTTTACATGTCATCTGCCTACGACCCCGGTGACCGTCGCTTCAAGATCTGGTACCTAGCGCATATGCCGGGATACCGTTATAGGTTGGGGCGAGAAGTGAGGCAGCCTCACTCGGCAATTGCATTCGCCGACTCTCCAGACGGCTTCAACTTCACTCGCCGCACAGATCTTGGATTATCCCTTAGCAAGGTGCCTGGGCTGCTTGACGAATCTGACCGTCCGATTACTGGGCCGGATATCCCGACTAACATCGTTTTGACCAAAGCCAACGGCTTTTTTGCGTTCATTGACCCAACGGTGGCGAAGGATGCGCCTGATCGCTTCAAGGCTGCTTGGATGAAAGAAGAAGGCGAACGCGAATCACAGACTGGCATCTCCTTCTCGGCCGATGGGGTCCACTGGACCCATTATAACGACGGAGAACCGGTCATCGGCCGAGCCGCCGACACGACCAACCAACTCTTGTGGGACCCCCTATCGCAGCAATACCTCCTGGTCAATCGTGAGGATCTGGCAGTTGACGCGTTCATAGGTGATCGCGAGGTAGAAGTTCGCGGCACGCGTGTCGTGGGCCGGAAAGATCCCAGCGATTCCAGCCGCGACCTCTTGGCCGAACCTACAGCATGGCTTGATGAGAATGAGATCTCCTTTCTTGAACTGGCGCGGGAAGGGCTCACCGAGCAGGGGTATCCGCGGGAGTGGCGAGACCGGCAGATCCATGCCACGACGCTCTGGCCGTATGAGGGTGTCTATTTCGCACTGCTCTCCGTGATGGAGGGTAATCTCGACCAGCGTCCTGACTCCGAGTTAATCGAGTCGGTCCGGCATGAGGCCTACGTTGTGAATTTCTATATTGCAACAAGCCGAGATCTGCGGACGTGGAATTACGACTGGGTTTATGCGCGCCAACCCATCATTGAACGCGGTGCCGATGGCGCGTTTGACAAGGATGGGATTCACTCGGTCAGCATCGTTACTGAGGGAGGACGCCACCTCCTCTACTACTGTGGCATGTACGAACGATTTGACATGGATAAGGGGAATATGAGTATCGGAGTGGCTGAGCTCCGGCTTGATGGCTTCGTTTCGCTGGATGCTGGCGATGAAGAGGGAGTGGTGACGACGGTGCCGATCAAGCTGCAAGGCGACCGGTTGGCAATCAATGTTGATGCGCGTGCTGGCTCGTTGATGGTCGAGATTCTTGACGATGCCGGAAATCCAATCCCTGGATTTGGTGCTGCTGAGGCCGACCCTCTCCAGGGAATCGACGAGGTCTCGGCCATCGCGTCCTGGCGTGGTAAGTCGAGCCTATCGGCACTGCGTGGCCGACAGGTGCAGCTCCGCTTCCGGCTCCGCCGGGCATCGCTCTACGAATTCCAGGAGGTCATCAAGTGATGGTGAACAAAGGTTTGCAGCCCGCTGATCGTGCCCGATGACGAAGGACGAGTCGCCGGTTTCGGGCGGAACGCCGATGTCTCACACGCCGCCATTTTACATTTTGCGAAAAAAACCGCTTGACAGCGCAGAGAGTTTATGATATATTGAATGCCAGAAGAGTATATTGAACTCCTCGTAGGGTATATCTTTGTCAGGCAGGAGTTATAGATTGAATATCGCTTTGGTGACCTATGTCTAAGTCCACTGGGAAACAAGAAAATCAGTTGAAATCCACTGTGCTGCTCAATGAGATGTTCCACAGGATCTGCAGTGGTGCTTGGCCGCCGGGGAAACCCTTGCGCTTAGAGAATTTGGCGCGTGAATTCAGAGTCAGCCGAACGCCGGTGCGCGACGCATTGAAGGTCCTGACTGAGGTCGGTCTTGTCACCCAAAAACCGCGCTCTATCAGCCACGTAGCACCGATTGATGCCAACACCTTCTTTGATATGATTGAGGTCCGTGCGGTGCTGGAAGGGCTGGCAGTCAGAAATTTCACTCGCCGAGCCAGTAGGGTGGACATTTTGCGACTCCAGGCGTACAGCCGGCGGATCACTGAGGCTGCTCAACAAGGCGATAGCAGCGCTTGTGTGCGCGCTGAGGTCGCTTTCCATAATTACATCATAAAGCACTGCGGCAACTCGCAGATGCATCGCGTCCTCAATCCACGCTTCCTGGAAGTGTTTATTTGGGCCACCGCACACAAAAAAGAAAGTGACCTGTCTGCTAAAGCCAGTTTCATCGAACACCAGCATACGACTTTATTAGAGGCTATCTTATCTGGAGATCCTACACACGCGGAGCAATGTATGCACAAGCATGTTTACGACGAGATTAGTAATTCTACCAAGGCTAAAGAGTTTCTAGACGCTGAAGTATTCGCAGCATTCCCAGAGAAAGAAGCGCAAAGGGTACTATGAAGAGAAGCGCTGCGTACCAAGCAGATCTTGGGGCAAAGTGGCGCAGCAAAGTCTCTCAATAAAAAGCACGAAAGGAGGTGGTAAATGAAGTAAATAAAAGCATTTGGGGTTTCAGTTCAAGAACAAGTAAGGAGAAAAAGGGAGAGAAAAAATGCACAAGAAACAAGGTTTTACACTCATTGAGCTGCTCGTGGTTATAGCCATTATAGCCATCTTAGCAGCCATCCTTTTCCCGGTGTTTTCCCGAGCCCGGGAGAAGGCAAGACAGACTTCCTGTTTGAGCAACACCAAGCAGATCACCTTGGCTTGCTTGATGTATGCCGATGACTGGGACGAAACCCTCCCGATCGGGCGGGGGAATAGTGAAGTTGATCCCTGGCCTCGCGGCTACTATCATGGCATCCGGCCCTATCTGGGGAGTAACCAGATCCTGCACTGCCCCTCCTCCGCGCTCACGAAGAACTTTGGCAACTACAAAATTGAAAGCATGTGTGCGGGGGCGATTTTTGATCCCGACTATTACGACTATCTCTGGTCGATCCCGAACTGGAACTTGGGTGGAGATTTGGGCCCGATACCTGGAGTTATTTTCCCGGGCACCGGTGGCTGCAACGCGGCCCCTTCTTTGGGCATGATCCCTGCCCCAGCCGAGACCATCTTGGTCTACTGCCGTGACTTCAATACCGATCCCGCGATTGCGGACCCGTATCAGATCAATGTCCCAGACTGGACCGATTACAACCAAATTGACTGGGATTTAGATGAGGGCACCTGGGCCTATGCCTTCATCTCAAACAGCATTTACGGGCCTGGCATCCAATGGGCTGGCTGCATCGCTGGCTTCATGTGCGGAGACCTATATTTGAACGAGCAGGTGCCGGGCGCCCCGACGGTCTTCAAAGTCCTGCACAACGGCGGCACCAACTGGGGCTTCTGCGACGGCCATGCCAAGTGGATGCGGGTTGAGCAGACCATCAAGCCCAAGAACCTCTGGACCCGCGATCCGGATGATACTGAGTTGATCCCGCCATATCCGTGAGGCGAGCCTGACTGAGCAGATGCTCTCCTCGTGAGGGCGGATAGACAGAACTGTGATGGGGGCGGGGAATCCCGCCCCCATCAAACCTGAAAGGAGACAGCGGATGGCACAACGACCAAGACCTCTAAGAAAAAGGCAGGTTCCCCCGGCGATGGTGGTAATCGTGATCGTAGTGGTGCTGGCACTGGTCGTAGTGGCCTATCTGAAGTTCGGGCAGCCAAAGCGGGGACAGGCGAAGACAAAGGAGTACCTCCAGCTCCAAGCAGAGTTTCAACAGAAACTAGAGGAGTTTAAGGCGCAAGGTCGGGTTCCCCCAATTATGGGCCGGAGAGAGATGACCCCACCGCCGGGAAGATAGCATCAAGCGGTCGGGCACACGTATTCCAGGGTTTGAAAAGTATGGTGCGAATAGTTTATGAGTGCGTGGCAAGTGCCGTCTGGATCATCACCGCTCGTTGGACTAACGCATTGCACTTTCCGACCATATAGAAATAGCCGTCAGCAATTGGTCAGGTGATTATAATACAGGAGGCTGAGAAGAAGCGATGCGCATCTATAACGGCAGTCCTTGTGTGTCACTGAAGGAGGTTGTTCTTTTTCCCTTTGACGACTACAGCATACCTTTTCAGAGAGGGATGCAGCTCAAACTTGTCGGCCGACAAGCTGGAGAGGTTGTTGTTGCGCCAGGTCCTCCGGGAGCGCCTGATAGTCAAGCAATTGCCTTCTATGGAACTGTGCGCCGTGTCGGTGACGAATTTTGGATGTGGTATCTTGGTCGGGGGGACAAAGCGGACGACCATTTGCGCCTGTGCTTTGCCACCAGCCGGGACGGCTACCATTGGCAGAAACCGGAACTAGGCCTGGTTGAGTATAACGGCAGTACGAAGAACAATCTGGTGGATTTGTGTGGTGGCAAATTTGCTCTCGCTGCCTCAACAGTTTTGTTCGACCCGGAGGAAGCCGATCCTGACCGACGGTTCAAGATCGTTTTTGAAACCCATCAGCGCAATCCAGCGCACGGCACACGCGCCGAATTTAATGTTGCTTTCAGCGCCGATGGCATCCGTTGGACGGAGCGCCCAGTCCATCCGCACGACCTCTCATGCGAAATGTCGGGAGTGATGAAGTTGAACGGTTGCTATTACGTGACCGCCCAGAGCGGCGGCGGCCACCCCGGGCCACCTCGTAAGCTGGAGACCTTCATCTCCTATGATTTCGAGCACTGGCTGCCAGCCGGCTGTCTGGGCCTCGTGCGCGGTCAGGATCTGCCAAGACATCTGAGCAATCTGATCCATGCGGGCGAGCAAGTTCACCTTGGCGCCGGACTCTGGAACCGGGGCAGCGTCATCATCGGCCTTTATGGCCAGTGGCACGGCACTACGCTAAATGATAGCCGGTTTGTCTCCATCGACCTCGGCCTCGTAGTGAGTAACGATGGTCTCCACTACCGGGAGCCGATTCCGGATTTTCGCATGATTGCTGCATCCACGGTCAGCAAGGGCTCCACGGCATCGGCACAAAGGTATCGCTATCCGGCGTTGCAGCAGGGACAGGGGTTTGAAAACATCGGCGATGAGACGCTGATCTGGTATGGTGCCTGGTCCTACAGCGATGGTGTCTATGTCGCTTCCTGGCCGCGGGATCGGCTAGGCTATTTTCAGGCTTTTCTGGGCAACAAGATGCGCTCCTTGCAGGAATCGCACTTTGTCTCCGCGCCGATTGATCTGGAAGATAAGCCAGCCCGCGTATTTCTGAATGTGGACGGACTATCGGAGCACGCTCACGTAACCGTCGAGGTTATCTCGGAACACCTCGAAGAACTCTCCGGCTACAGTCAAAATGACTGTGTCAGGCTCGCCCAGTCAGGGCTGCGCGAGCCGGTTCGGTGGCAGTCCTGTGAGCGCATCGAATCAACGAGGGGCCCGGTGCGGCTGCGATTACGCTTCGGCGGCCTTCGCCCGGAGGACATTAAAATCTATGCCCTATATGTCGAAGAATGTGATTAAGGGGAAACCGATCGCATTGTCGTGCGTTATCTTTGCGTTTTGATTGTTACGATCTATCTGCAAGAAGATCGCAAGGAATCGAAAAAGACCAAGTCAATGTAGAAGTTGGAAGGATAGTAGACACAATGTTCTCACTACTAGAGCAACACATTATTAGTTCGGGATTAATAGCAGGTTTGGTGTTCGTATTGGCTGGCACACTGCCGCATGGCTGCCATGGGAATCAAGGAAGCGTCGCTAAACGTGGCAGCGGCCGAACTTGCGTCGGCGTCAATGTTGATAACAATCCACCGGGCTCGAAGCGGCTGTTCGTTGACGATTTTTTTATCGAGAGTCGAAGTGGCGTCACACGAACATTGCACACAGCGAAGAAATATGCGCATAATCCCATCCTCCCGGCTAAAGGAGATGATTACGCAAAATGGGAGCATGCGGATCGCCTGGCATTCTATATGTCGGCCGCTTTCGATCCAGTTGACCGCCGTTTCAAGCTCTGGTACGAGACGCACATGCCGGGACACAGCGACATGCTTGGGCTTAAAGCGAGCTACTCATCATTTGCATTCGCTGATTCCGTGGATGGATTCAATTTCACTCGCAGGACGGATCTCGGGATGTCTTACAGCAAAGTGCCCGGGCTGCTCGACGAATCTGACCGTCCGATTACTGGGCCGGACATCCCGACCAACATCGTCATGGCCAAGGCCCATGGCTTTACTGCATTCATCGACCCGACCGTGGCGAACAATGCGCGAGATCGCTTCAAGGCTGCTTGGGGGCCAGAGGGAATCGAAGCAGGGGGAACAACCAGCATCGGCTTCTCGGCAGATGGAACCCACTGGATTCCTTACAACGACGGAGTACCGGTAATTGGCCGGGCATCGGACACGGTGAACCAGATCTTGTGGGACCCCAGATCACAGCAATACCTGCTGGTCAATCGGGAGGATCTGGCCGGTGATGACAGCGAAGTGGAAGTTCGCGGCACACGGATCGTCGGTCGAATCAACTCTAGTGATTCGAGCCGTGAGCTTTTAGCCAGGCCTGCGGCATGGCTCGATGATAAGGAGAACTCCTTTCTCGAGCTGGCGCGGGAAGGGCTCACCGAAGAGGGATACCCGCGCGAATGGCGAGACCGGCAGATTCATGCCACTACTATCTGGCCATACGAGGGCGTCTATTTCGCGCTGCTCTCCGTGATGGAAGGTAAGCTCGACCAGATTCCTAATGAGGGGCCAGCCGAGTCGGTTCGGCATGAGCACAACATCGTGAATTTCTATATTGCGACAAGCCGAGACCTGCGGACATGGAACTACGACTGGGTTTATGCGCGCCGTCCCACTATCGAGCGCGGCGCAAACGGCGAATTCGATAAGGACGGCATCCACGCAGTTACCATCGTTACCGAGGGCGGGCGTCACCTCTTCTACTACTGTGGCATGTATGAACGATTCGCACTCGCGGGCGTAGAGAAGATACCGCTGATGCGTATTGGAGTGGCCGAGCTCCGGCTCGACGGCTTTGTTTCGCTGGATGCCGGTGATGAAGAAGGCGTAATAACGACGGTGCCGATAAAACTGCAGGGAGACCGGTTGGCGATCAATATTGATGCACATGTTGGCTCATTATTGATCGAAATCCTCGACAAAGACGGGAATCCGATCCCGGGATTTACCGCCGCTGAAGCAGACCATCTAGCAGGCGTTGACAATGTTTCGGCCACTGCATCCTGGCGTGGGAAATCAAGTCTGTCTGCTTTGAGTGGTCAACATGTGAAGCTGCGTTTTCGGCTTCGACGAGCATCCCTCTACTCATTCCAGGACGTAATAATTTGATCCGCGCTAAAGGGCTTTTGGCCATATTCAATCCCGAACTGTAACACAAGAGACAGTGACTTCGACCGGTGCCTAAAGCGCAGCAGCAGCATCGAAATCAAGTATGGGCGTAACATCTGATGGCGTTTATTCCCCTCCAGTCACGTCTATATTGTCTGACCGTGTAGGATTAGCTGAATGAAAAAGGATAAAGCATGACTGGCCGCGAACGTCTTATCCACACCCTATCTTTCGGCGATCCCCCCGATCGGATCTTTTATAGATTCGGCAATCCCCGGAAAGCAACCCTGGAGGCCTGGTATCTGCAAGGCTTACCGCGCATGACGGATGCCGGCGATTATGGTTGTCCCCCGGAATTTCACGATTTCATCGGCAGCGATGCCAAGGAGTGGACAGGATTGCCAATCAATTTGAAGATACTCCCACCATTCGAAACCTGCGTCTTGGAGGAGACCGAGCATGGTCGGATCTGGCGCGATGGCAAAGGCATCGTCATGCATGACGCCGGCGACAAGCTCACCACTCCCGGCTTCAATACTCGCAGTTATATTTCGCATCCCGTGAAGAATCGCGAGGATTGGTCTGAGATGCGAAAGCGATATGATCCAAGCACTCCCGGTCGTTATCCGCAAGACTGGAATCAGCAAGTCGAGAAATACAGGAACCACGAGTACCCAATTTCCTCAACTATTCCGGGACTGTTTTTTCAATGCCGCGACTGGGTAGGCTTCGAGAATCTCTGCCTGTTGTTTTATGACGATCCGGCACTCGTGCATGAGATGATGGAACATGTTACTGTCTTCAGCATGGAGGTGCTGCACTGCGCGCTGCACGAAGTGGAAGTAGACCTTGTTATTTTCAGTGAAGATATGGCCTACAAACACGCTGCCATGATATCGCCTGCGATGTTTCACGAGTTTGTACTGCTACGCTATAAGCGACTCGCGTCCTTTTTCAAAGAACACGGTGTTCCTCTTGTCATGGTAGATACCGATGGCCATGTCGGCCAACTCATTCCCCTCTGGATTGAAGCCGGCATTGCCGGCACGACGCCGCTGGAGATTGCGGCTCATAATGATCCTGTCGCCTATCGCCGGCAATATGGGCGAAACATTGTCTTCATGGGCGGGATTGACAAGCGCGAGATCCGCAGCAAAGAGCACACCTTCATTGAAGTGATGCGGAAAGTTCCATGGCTTGTCGAGCAAGGCGGCTATCTGCCTGGGTTCGACCACGCTGTGCCGCCGGATGTGCCCCTGCGTAGTTATTTATATGTCTGTGAACTCATTAAAGCCATCGCAGAAGGTCGGCCAGTACCTGCGCCGAACAAGCCGCTGGAGATCGAAGAGAAGTTAGGACCGATCCAGCGGATGTGGGGGCCGGATCTGGGGGCGGACCACAATTGATTTCATCTTATCCTGTGCCCACAGGATAAGAGGGCTGAGATGAATTCCGGGACAAGGTAATGTTGATAGCTACACAATAGGCAATAACTATGCTTAAAAACTGGAGGATATGCAGTGATGACAACTAAAGATTTGAGTTCTCGGCAGGCAACCGTTTTACTTCCCGAACTGCCTGCGGCTGCACCTTTGCCGGGGGCGGTATTGTTCGCTTTCGATGATCGCGCTTTTCCATATCGTCAAAGCCTGCAGATGCATCTGATCGCGGGCGAGAAGCCACGGCTGGTATTAGCGCCCGGGCCTGCCGGCAGCCATGATGAAGGCATCCTCTTTTATGGTAGCGTCATTAAGATCGGCGATACCTTCCACATGTGGTACAACGGCAACTACGGGCCTTATAGAAATACGGTGAATTATGAACGCACTCACTGCGTGCTCTGTTATGCCAACAGTAAAGACGGGGTGCATTGGGAAAAGCCGAATCTAGGGCTGGTGGAATTCAATGGCTCCAAGAACAACAACATCGTTGCCTTAGATGAGCCGACGCTCTGGTCAACTGCGGCGGTGCTCTATGATTCGGAAGAGCCTGATCCCAAGCGGCGTTTCAAGATAGCGTTTGAAGCAACTTTTGACGGCTATGGGCAACTGTGTGTTGGATATAGTGCGGACGGGCTCTGCTGGATGCGCCCGTTCCGAGGAACAGGCATTGGCCTGGAGATGTCAGGAATCACCAAGCATCGCGGCATGTACTACGTCACCGGTCAGGGTGCCGGCACAACAGATTATATTGTTACCTCACGGAAAATGGTAGTAGTCGCCTCCGCAGATTTTGAGCACTGGTCACCTTGCCCGATCATTGCCCTGGATCGCAGCCCTCAGGCGCGGACAACAGCGCAAGAAGCGGACGTGTCCACTACTGAAGAAGTTCATCTCGGCGCAGGTCTGTGGAATCGCGGCAACGTCATCCTCGGTGTCTATGGCCAATGGCATGGCCATCCCTCTGGTGATCGCGCTTTGGTGAGCATTGATCTTGGGCTGGTAATCTCCCATGACGCCCAGCAGTACCATGAGCCTATCCCCAATTTTAAGCTGGTGCCGGCAAGAGAGCAGAAAGACCGTACGCCTGGTTTTGGACCAGCTCTGGAGCAGGGCCAGGGAATGGTGAATCATGGGGATCAGACTCTCTTTTGGTACTCCCTTTGGCATGGGCCGGCGGCCAGTGGGGTGCGAATGGTGACTTGGAAGCGGGATCGGCTGGGGATGCTCAAGCCCTTCCGATCCCAAGGAGCGCAGGCGATCTCCTCCCTCATCCAGGCGCAAGGAGGAGCATTGCCGGTAGCGATCAATGCCAGTGGACTAAGCGAGCACTCGCAGATGCGAGTTAGCTTGCTAGACCGCGGCTTTTGTCCTATTACCGGCTTCAGCGGTAAAGATGCCGCCATTGTAGATGCCGATGGCCTGCGCACCCCACTACGCTGGAAAGGCGGAGAGGCGATCACACCAGAGATGGGCCTACTCCGCATCCAGGTGGAGTTCGCAGGGATCCGGCCAGAAGATGCCTGTCTGCACGCAGTCTATGTAGGCCAAGAGATGGAGTAGTCGAAGGAGTGACTGGCTTACTTTCCAGCAAGGAAGCCTTAGCCATTATTGAACTTCGCATAATATATTTACAACTCCGGGTGGAGACAAGAGTGTTTGAGGAAAGCGAAGGCCAGGTCCCGAGAGCGGCGCACCGGCGGACGCCGCGACGCAACTGGGCCTCCAGCTCGGTCAGGTCGTCGGCGTAGATGCTGGAATGCCCCACATTATTGGGAGTGCCGAAGGCTTCGCAAAAGCGGCCCCACAGATCTCCCATGAGGCCCCCGTATCTCCCTCCCATGAAGACCATAGTGTGGGGCTCGCCCTTGGCGAGGAGTTCTCTCAACTTTCCCGCAACGCTTTCAATCGCCTCCTCCAGGAGATGCGCTCCCACCTGCCAGAACCCCGTTCCCCCACCCGCCCTACGGGACCTTTGATGCGGTCCGAATCATACAGGATCTGTAATCCTACTTGTCCCTTCGGGCAGGTCTTGCCCTGGTTGCTGGGATAGAGGGGATTGCCGCTATTTTGACCGCCCATCCATCACTCGCATCAAGATGCCGCACCCGCCCGAGGTCGGTTTTCACCAATGAGCGAAGTTGCGAGCGCATCATCTTCGCGCTCATCGCCCACCTAAATGCCCAATGGAGCCGAAAACCCTCAACTAAATTTACACACAATTCTTGACACTACCGTTAATCTGAACGCGAGGGATAACTGAGCGGCAATATGGACTGCGCCCCTGGGCCTGGACAGTTTGAGGCAAGATTTAGCACACCCTGATGAGGGAAGAAGGAGAGGGTCTCATCATGGGAGCAAGACGGAGGTTCAGTGTCGCCTTCAAGCGGCAGGCTGTTGGCTCGGGTAAGCACACAGGGAAAGGTGTGTCGGCACTATGTGCCGTGCGTCTTGGATGAGCCCACATGCCTGCTAGGGGGCGGTTTCGCTGCGCTAGCAGGGAAACGAGGCCGCCCGAGGGGGCTGACAGGCGCCCACAGGGCTGAACGTTTCCGCAGCGGAGCGAGCGGTGTTGGGACGGGCGGAGGCTCAGGGCGCTGTCTCCACTGTTCCTTCTTTTGACGCGAGCGTGTGGTGAGCCTCTCGGCCGCCCGATGGGGTGTAAGATTGTCTCCCCCAGAATGATAGATTTTCTTTGCCTATCACCGGCCAGGGATTTCGATTTTTAGTTCACCGCATTGTCTTTTTGTTGAACATCTTGCCCTTGAAAGCGAGACGATCCCATTCCTGTTTCCCTGGATCTTGAAACCTGAGAAAGGGGGCAAGGTGAAAGCCGAAAAGGGCTGAGACTGCTTGCCGTCTATGGCCAGCTTCAGGTAGATGTGATATTTATCGTGGGCGATTAGGTCCCGCCTGTCAAACTCAGGGTAGAATTCCCTTTCCAGGAACTCGCCATTTTCTGGTCCTACCGGGAAGGCGATGATAGTGCCCACATTGCCGAATATCGCCTTTCTCAAATCGTCATCTAACTGGTCAATGTACTGGTGGGCCAGCACCAGACACAGCCTGTATTTCCTTGCTTCTGAAAGGATACCTTCAAAGGTCTCTGAGGCTACAAACTCCTGAAACTCATCAACATAGAGGTAGAAATCCCTCCTCTGATTTTCCGGGACATCAATCCGGCTCATTGCGGCGAGCTGGATTTTGGTCACGATCAAAGAGCCGAGAAAAGAGGAGATATCCTCTCCCAGCCTTCCCTTCGCCAGATTGACCAGGAGGATTTTCCCTCCGTTAATTATCTCTCTGAAGTCTATCTTGCTCTGCTCCCGGCCAACAATGTTTCTCACCAGGGGCACGGTGAGAAAAGCCCCCAGCTTGTTCTGGATCGGAGCCAGGGCTTCTCCTTTATACTGAAAGAGAAGCTTGGGGAACTCGTTTTGCCAGAAGGACTTAACAATCGGGTCTTTAACCTCCTCAACCACTGCTTTCCGATATCTCCAGTCTGAGAGTAAAGTGTAAACATCAACAAGGGTCTTCCTTTCTTTCTGTTCCAAAAGGGCAAGAATACAATTTCTGAGGATGTGCTCCTGCCGGTGTTGCCAGTATTCAGCGTAGAGCTTCCTGAAAATGGAAATCAGGCTTGAAACCAGCAGGTGCTTTCTCTCGGGCTCAAGCTCTCCCAGGACATTGAGGGGGATGGGATAGTCTGTATCCGCCGGGTTGAAGTAGATGACATCCCTCACCCTGAAAGAGGGTATGTAATCCAGCAGGGTCTCCACCGCATCGCCGTGAGGGTCAACAAAGCAGACCCCCTCATTGCTGTAGATGTCATTCAGGATCATATTCAAAAGCAGGGTGGTCTTTCCCATCCCGGTTCTTCCCAGGATATACATGTGGAGCCTCCTGTCTTCCCTCTTTATTCCGAAGGGCTTTCCCTGGCCTCTGAAGTTGGTTTTGGCAAAGAAGTTTATTTCGGGCATCCTTTGATAATAACCCGCCACCTTCTGAGGTCAACGGAGGGAAAACTTCCCCTTGAAACAAATTATCTCTGCCCAGAAAGAGGGCCCGGCCCGGTCTCCTGTTTCGGGTCAGGCCTCGCACTTGACGGGATTTCTTTCTCTGATAAGCTAAAAGTAGGTCATTGAAAACCCAAGGAAAGGAGAGGGCAAAATGCAAGGCAAGAAAATCCCGGAATTACAAGCATTTGAAGCGGATTACCAATGGGCGGAGGATAACAAAGAGCATCTCCTTGAGCGATATCGGGAACAATGGGTCGCCATCAGGAATGGCAGGGTTTTTGCTAATGCCCCTGACCTGACAGAGCTATTAGAAAAACTGACAGATCCAGCCCATACCTGCATTGTCTACATTACTTCCGAATCACTGGAGATGGTGCTGTGATAATTCGCGGCCGTTTTGTTGGGGAGGCACCGTATTTTGCTGCTCATCTCCGGACCAGATATTTTGAGGGTTTTGTCTGGTTCCTGGCAGATACTGGTGCCTCTCGAACTACCCTTCTGGACCGCGATCTACGGCTGCTGAGCATTCCCTCGGACATTCTCGAACCAGCACCACTTCCCATCATTGGAATTGGAGGGAGCGTCCGGACGTTTGTCATTCGCGGGGTAGAAATTACTTTTGCATCAGATGAAGGGGAGGTGGCGTTCCAGCAAGACCTGTGGGTGGCCCGACACGGCCTCGAGCAACTGCCACCGGAGGAAGTTTCCCGTATTCTCCGGCTTCCTTCTGTTCTGGGCTGCGACTTGATCAATCGCTTTCGCCTCACCTGTGACTACCGGACTGGCACAGTGCAATTGGAAGGTTGATTAAATAAGGACTGGCTTCATTTCCGGCGGCTGTTACCTAATATCTTTTTGGCAAGATAGAATTAGCTCATTGAAAGATGGTGGGAAACTGACCTTGCCCAAGGAGGAAAACAAGATGGCCCGGACTTTCAGAAATATCCAGGTGGAAGGCAAAGAGGCTTTTGTCCTGTTCCACACCGGTTCGCTCAGGTCCTATGTTAGAGAGGAGTTCGCCCCTCAAATCAGGTGGAAAACAGTTTCCTTTACCGTAGGTCTGGGAGGGCGTTCCTTTCAAATCGATGAGGCTTGCGCCTTGAATTGTGCAATAGACGGCCTGCAATTTGATATAGAAGCCCATCCGGTCGGGGAGATTGGAACGAACGAAAGGGGAAGAAGGATTGACGGGATAATAGGAGCCCTGGCGATGGAGAAATGGGGACTGACTCCCGACCCCAGAACAGGCTCAATAGACTTAACGCTACTGCGTAAGAGAGAGTTTACCGAGTTTTAGAGCCAGGCCAGAGTAAGAACAGTTATCAAGAGAGGGTCAAAGGACCCTCTCTTTTCATTTCCGCCGTCAGAGGCGATTCTCATCGGCCGACCAACCGGCACCTGCGCTAATCCTCTAACCATCCCCGGTGTAACCAAGCGAAAACCGCCATCTGAGGCAAATTCTCCCTCCTTGCTGGCTCCCTCAAGAAAACTAGTCTGAAAGTAGAACCTTAAAAACTAAAACAAGGAGGTATGAGAATGCACAGCAGACTGATTGCGCTGGTCAACAGAAACAGCAATGAGAGTTCCCTGGATGCGAGACGGAAAGTGGAAGCACGGCTCATACAGGAGGGTTTTGCTCCCGAGGGAGGCCTGTTCGTTTCTCCTCCAGTAGACTGGTTTGTCATCGGCGGCCGGTGGTCCGGAGAGTTGACAAGAGCCAGACTTCACCAGGAGAAACTGAAAGCCTTCTGGGAGGAGTTTGAGAGACTGGAACTGGGCTGGGTCAGCAGAGATAAGCCAGAAGAAGAGCAGAGAGCAAAGGCAATGGAGCTGTTCAGGAGGTTCTTCCCCGATTTTGAGGGCGAACCGCCGGTATGGAGGGATAGCTACGCCCATTCTGGCTTTGAAGACGACGCTCAGGTGCTGGATGAAGCCCTTTTCGACTTCATCAGAGAGCTGAAAAGTTATCCTGATAAGGCGAGCCTTAGAGACTTATATGACGGCAGGTGCTTCGTTGACCTGGACGAGCCTTACGAGGAGTTGACCGTGGATGCCATTGGCAAAAAATGGTGCGTTGTCGTCGATTTTCATTATTAGAAAGGGCCAGACCCCAACAGCTCAGGTTCAAAATTCAACAGAAGAAGTTGCCGTTTGAAGCAAATTATCCCGCCTTGTCGAGCTTGCTGGCTAAGGTAAGCTGAAATCAGAACTTTTAAAAATGAATTAGCGGTAGATGAAAGGATTGGAATTCACGGGCGCGGGAGCTTGAAAACTCACCATCAAGTTATCTTCAGCATCCAGTACCCCATCCTTCTATAAAGCCAATCCTCAGCAGCTTGTTTTTCGTGCCTGGCAGCTTCGCTTCAGTTCCGGAGCGAAACTTCGCTCTTTTCCGACCTGATACTCCAAAACTAGAGAAAGGAGGTGATGCCACTTGGCCCTGTCGGAGAAAAGCGAGTGGTTGCAGGAGTTACTTGCCCGGTTTGAGGTGGAACGGCTAACGCGCGAGATGAGAAGTAGCCTGCCAGAGGCCATGCGGCAGTTGGAGGCCGATAACCTGGCCTTGCGCCGGGAAGTGCGGGAGCTGGAGCGCGAACTGGAGAGCATCAAACTGTCCCTGCGCTTGCAGGCAATCGGCGAAGGCTCCAATGACCGGACGCGGGATGCCCGTTTTGCCCAGTTGTGTGCCGAAAGCCCTGATGTGCAGCGGCTGGAGAGGCAAATCCGAATGCACGAGGACGAAATAGAGGCCAAGCGACTGGAAATCGAACACCTGGGGCGACAGTTTGCTGCCGCCAGGAACACGGCCCGGCTGCTGGCTGGTCTGCTTGACGCGCTTGGCTAGCAGGGCCGGGTTTGCTACGAGATTTCCGGCTGCGAAGCTGGCAAGGCACCCCGATGCCTTGCCAGCAAACCAGCGAATCACCAGGCCAACTGTGGAGTCTGTGGAGTCAAATAGAAAACCACAAAGGAGGAAAAAGATGACTGAACAGACACAGGTAGTAGAGCCGCAGACAGAGCGCAAGTACGTGCTGGTGGGCATCCTGGACACAGTGGTAGAGGAGCCCATCGAGGAGGGGATGACAGTGGGAGACCTGCTCTCCCGGAAAGGGTTTGCCCCTAACACGCGGGTGTTGCTTGACGGGGAGGGAGAACCGCTGCCTGCGAGCACCCTGCTGGAGGCCGGGGCAACCTATGTCATCCTGCCCACCTTCAAGCACGGCCGCTGAGCGACTGTGGGTCCGATTCCCAGGGGGTATCCGGCAGAAAGTCATTGCCGGATACCCCCTACCATCTCTGGAGGTAAGGCCATGGAGACGAAGACTGCGAGAGAAGAAAACCGCGAGAAGATTGACTATGCCCTTGACGAGTATCAAGGAGCTTCAAAAGTCTTCTATTCTCGCCGGGCACTTTCTGCCATCTGGTTTCTGCACCAGCACTGCGGAGAAGACGAGTTCTGCCTGATTCTGCTGGGAAGCCAGAGTGATGGTTATCTCCGGGTGGAGGAGTGTTTGCTGCCCGAACAGGAGGTCAGCCCGGTGAGCACTGACAACGAGGAGTCGCTTGATTTCCAGAGGCAACTCCACGCATCTCTGCAAGAGGCGAAAGCCAAATATCCTGAACTGCGAGTTCTGGGCACCCATCACAGCCATGGAGAAATGGGCTTATTTGTTTCCCAGACCGACCTGGAACAGTATGCCCAATTTGGGAGTATTGTGAGGGCCTGGAAGAGTTGTTCCGGCCCCAATGGCCTGGACTTCATGCTGGGCCCAATCTCTGTTCTGCCCAGGTGGGCCAGTAATTCATTGGAGGACCTGAAAATGTTGATCCTTCTCTGTGATGAGAGAGGGGCGCATCAGGTAGATACATTCTTTATTCCCGCCGATTACCAGTATGCCAGCCATGAGGCTGTAAAGGACGTGCTGGGGCCGATTGATGGGAAGCTGGTAAAGAAGACCTGGCCTGAGATTTATGCTGGCCAGCAGGCAATCTGGCCTGATGACTGGCTGGCAGAAGAGTACGAGCAAGTTCCTTGCTGGACCGGGGATTGCCAGACCTGTGTCTTCAGGCTGGAGGCGCAGGCGCGGCAAGCACTGCCGGCCTATTGTCTTGAGCACTGCGATTTCGGCCGGGCTGCTCTGGCCCAGGGCATCTTCGGCCACGAGTCCGATCTGCTCGACTATATCCTTTTATCTCAGGAGGAAGACCAGGATGAGCACTTCGAGCCGCCTGCGCTTCAGACTCGCCTGTTATGAGAAATTGCTGCAAACTGCCTCTCTCAGTGCGCAGACCCGCGAACGTTGCCTCCAGCAACTGCGAGAATTGAGAGCCAAAATTGGCCGCCTGCGTTCAACTATTGCATTGCAATCGCCCCTCAGCGGAGAGAACGAAAGGCGCTTCAGGGCACTCCTCGTCGAGAGAGGGGGCGAGATTCGGCAACTGGATGCGAATCAGGCCAGATTCTCTTTTCTGGCGGAAATTGAGGATGCGTCGGATTGCTTCTCACCCTACAAAAATGAACTCTGGGTGGAGGTTGATTGGGGGCAGGCCGAGGTTTCGGTCTCTTCGTCCTTCCTTTCTACCTCATCGGCCGGTTTACTCTGGCAAGGCAAGCGGGCTTCTTGGGCTTGGACCTTTTCGATGAGCAGGATTTGAGAGCCTATGTCACTAACGCCCATCACTGCCTGCTCAAAGCAGTGCAGAAACTGATGGTTGATCTGGGTCAGGACCCCTCAAAGATCGACCGTACTTCGCGGGGCTTTCTGGGCATTTCCTAGCGAAGGCGGCAGACCGTAACCAGCCATGTGTGGGAGCAAATAGATGGGCTTCCTGTCGAGGTTGACCGAAAGGAAGAAGAGAGAAGGCCCGGACGAGCCACTGCGGCCAAAGGAAGACGCGGTCGCGCTGAAACCAGGAATCCGGGACGAGGAGATACCCGGCACCCTGGACCTCGGCTGGTACTGGTCGGAGAACAAGGAAGAATTTCAGATGGCCAAGATCGCCGAGAGCGACAGGGCTACCCATATGTATGTGGTGGGTGCTACAAGGGCGGGGAAGACAAAGTTTCTTGAATTTTTGATTCAGCAGGATATCGATAAAGGAAACGGTTTCGGGATAATCGATCCTCACGGCGACCTGATCGAAGATATCAAGGGCTTTTTGGCCTGCCGCTACGAGCAGAATAGGGATGAAAAGGAAATCTCAGAAAGGGTGGTCCTCATCGATCCGACCAACCCAGAAAACACCGTAACCTTCAATCCCTTAGAGAAGCTCCCCGGCGCTTCCATGGCCGAGGAGGCCAATGAGTTAGTGAGTGCCTTCCGGAAGATCTGGCCCGATGCCTGGGGTGTGAGGATGGAGGATCTGATGAGGAACTCCCTGATCGCCCTGGGGGAAGCGGGGCTTACTCTGGCTGAGCTTCCACGTTTCTTGACTGAGAGAGCTTTCAGAGAGGGCGTTGTCCGGCAGGTCGAGCACCCAATCGCCCGGCAATACTTCCAGAGGTTCGATGCTCTTACAGATAGGGGGCAGCTCGCCTGGATCGAGCCGGTGATGAATAAGGTTAACGCCTTCCTCGCCGACGAGAGGATAAGGCAAGTCTTCTCCTCCAGCAAAAGCTCCTTTAATTTAAGGGAGATAATGGATGGTAAGAAGATGCTCCTCATAAAGCTGGACAAGGGGAGGCTCAAGGACTCGGCTGACCTCCTGGGTTCCCTGCTCATGGCCAAGATCCAGATGGCCGCCTTTTCCAGGTCTGATGTTCCTGAGAGCAAAAGAACTCCTTTTTACCTCTACATTGATGAGTTCCAGAATTTCGCTACAGAATCCTTTATGGTTGTTCTGTCCGAAGCCCGCAAATACGGACTTTCCCTAATCATGGCTCACCAGACACTGGCCCAGATTCCAAGGGAGCTGACGAGCCTGATCCTGGGGAACGCCGGGGTCCAGGTCTACTTCAGGATCAACCGTCAGGACGCCCAGCTTCTGGCCAAAGAGGGGTTTGAGTATTCAGGATATGAGGTTAAATCGGTGAGCCTGCGCGGCCATCGGTACTGGAGCCTGGCGGAGGAGTGGGAACAGCACATCGGCGAGCTTCAGAATCTGCCTCCCAGAACCTGCTATGTCAAGCACAAGATTGAGGGCGGAATCATCCCCCTTTATACGGTCGAGATTGAGCCGCCCTGGGAAGTCCTGGGGATGACAGAGGATAAATTTCAGGAATTCCTAGAAGGCCTTCCTTTCGGTAGGAAGTATCTGATAGCGAGGGAAGAGATATTAGCCCAGGCGGAGCGAGGGCAGAAACTCATCAGAGAGGAGATGGAGGCAAGGCTGAGAGAGGAGAAGCCTGCAGCCCCTTCCAGGGAGGCGGGGAAAAAGGAGGGGGTTATCCAAAAAGAGGAAAGGCCCAAGGCTTCAAGAGAGGAGGAAGAACTATCATCAGAGGAAGGAAGGTTCCTCGAATTCGTCTCCCAGCATCCAGGGATGTTTGTAACCCAGATATATAAGGCCCTTGCACTGAGCGGCTATAAAGGAGATAAACTGAAAGGAAGCCTTATTGAGAGGGACCTGATAGTTCAAGAGGAGACGAGAGAGGGCCGGGCAGGTCGCCTAGCGAAGATCCTCGCTCTCACTGATAAGGGAAACTTATTGTTGAAAAAGCTGCCACAAGGAGGAAAAGGTGGAGAAGATCACCGGTACCTTCAGCTTTCATTGAAAGAGCAAGCCGAGGTCTACGGCTGGAAGGCCACCATTGAGGAGCGGATTCCCCGATCCCTGGAGAGCGTGGACGTAGGGTTAAGGAAAGATGACTTGCGGGTGGCCATAGAAATTTCCAGCACCTCCAGGGCCGGCCAGGAGATTCAAAATATCAGAAAGTGTCTTGAGGAAGGATACGATTATGTCCTTTGTGTCTGTTCTGATGCCCATCGCCTGGGTTCCCTCAAAAAAGAGGCTGGCAGAAGTCTGACCCTGCGAGAAAGGGAACGGATTCGCTTTTATCAGCCCTCCCGGGTAAAGGGCTTCTTGCAAAGCCTGGCCTTGAAGGGAATTGTTTCCGAAAATGGGATTGTTTCTGGCCAAATTTCAAGAGAGAAAGAATTGTTAGACACCAGAGAGGCTGCTCGGTTTCTGGGGATCAGCAAAAACACCCTTTATGAGTGGGTTGTTCAGAGGAAAATCCCCTTCGTCAAGGTTGGGCGCCTTGTCAAGTTCAGGCCTTCCGAACTAGAGGCCTGGCTTAAGAAACGGACCCGGACAGAGAGGGAAGATTATATTTAAGGAAAAGAGTAACGATAGACATGGCGGTCTTCAAGAAAGGGAAGAACTGGTATATCGATTATTACTTCAAGGGAAAGAGGAAAAGGAAGAAGATCGGCCCTTCCCGGAAACTGGCTGAGCAGGTCCTGAGGGATGTCCAGGCAAAGATCGTCAGGCGGGAGTTTCTCGGTATCCTTGAGGAAAAGAGGATCCTGTTTGAGGATTATGCCCGGGAGTATCTGGATTACTCTAAGGCCAACAAAGCCCCCTTAACGTTCAGGCGCGACCGGCTCAGTGTTGATTATCTGACCAGGGCTTTTCAGGGGGAGTATCTCTTTGAGATCACGCCGCGGATGATTGAGGAATACAAGGCCGTGAGGCTTCAGAAGGTGGGCCCGGCCACCGTCAATCGGGAGCTGGCCTGCCTGAAGAATATGTACACCAAGGCCATCCAGTGGGGATATGTCAGGGCCAATCCAGTGAAAGAGGTCAGATTGCTCAAGGAACCCCCCGGGCGTCTGAGATACTTGAGGCCCGAGGAGGTGGCTGCCCTTCTCCAGGCCTGTGCCGACCATATCCGGCCCATAGTCGTCACCGCTTTGAACACCGGGATGAGAAAGGGAGAGATCCTCAATCTGCGTTGGGCTGATGTCGACCTCAAAAATCTGAAGATCACAGTGACCAATGCCAAGAACAATGAATCGAGGGCGATCCCCGTCAACCAGACCCTTTATAGGGAGCTATCAACCCTTTATAATCACTCTAAAAGCGACTATGTCTTCTGTGACACGGACGGCCATCCCTTCGGGGACATAAAGAAGGGGTTCATGGCAGCCCTCAGGCGGGCCGGGATCGAGGATTTTCGCTTCCATGACCTGAGGCATACCTTCGGCTCCCACCTGGTCATGCAAGGGGTGGATATCCGGACGGTCCAGCAGGTGATGGGTCACAAGCAGATCACGATGACCATGCGCTATTCCCATCTTTCCCCGGAATATGTCCAGCAGGCATTGGGCAGACTAGATAGCCTATGGACACTATTTGGACACCAAAAGGCTGACCGGGATGAAGTAGACAGTGGACAAACCCAGGAAAGACAACGATTAGGGCCGGCGTAGCTCAGTGGCAGAGCAGCGGTTTCGTAAACCGCCGGTCGTCGGTTCAAGTCCGACCGCCGGCTTTTTTCATATCCCTGTCATTCCGGGCGAAAGGCGCCGGGGATAATACTTGTGTGCTGCACCTTTCCTTCCGGGGTCAGCCATACCTCCACAATGTCAAATCTCCACTTCACCTCGCGGCGAAAATGGGCGGCGATATAGCCTGCCGCGAGGTCGGCCAGCCTTCGCTGCTTCGCCCCTGCGACACCTTCCGCAGGGCTGCCGAAATCTTCGCTGGAGCGAGACTTGACCTCCACGAAAACTATCTCCTCGCCCTTGCGGGCGATGATGTCAATCTCTCCCCGGCGGCGACGGAGATTTCGCTCCAGAATGCGATAGCCCCGCGCCGTCAACAACCGCGCCGCCGCCTCTTCGCCAATTCTCGCCAGGAGGAGGCGATTAAACGGCTCTTTCTGACCCCGACGAAAGTGTAGCATTGCTTTATATCAGAAAGTATTTCTCCGCGACCTCTGCGATTAGCCGATTTACGACACTCATCGGCCGGCGAGTAGCAAATAGGCCCAGTTGGCAGCAATCGCCGCGCCGATAGGAATCCACAGCGCTAAACGCGGAATTCTCAACTTCCACGCCCGCAGTCGCGGGAAGCGAAGATAGCAGAGACCTGCCGGAGGGCCCAACAGATAAAGACCCACGGCAAGGGGATTGAAAACCAGCGCGGCACAGAAATTCCCCTCCAGCAAGGCCAGCGCCGCCCTGGTTGCTCCACAACTCGGACAGGGAATCCCGGAAAGGGTTTTCAATGGACAGATGCTCATGGCGAGTCCGGCCCGCTGTGTGAGATAGCAGGCCGCGAGCGAGAGAGCGCAGTAGGCCCCGATGAACAAGGAGCCTCGCATTGTGGGCAGGTATCGCGCCAGCGTCGTCTTCCCGGTCAAGGCCATTCAGAGCCAGTCGGAAATGCCGGCCTCAGCAGGCCGGCGGCGAGGATGACAATAACAACTTGCCGCTAACGGGGGATGGCCTGAGATATGGCCGGGAGAATGGCCACTGCATAGATGATGAGAAATACCACCCACAAGACAGCAAGTCCCACGGATACCATCCCACAGATGCGCCCGGCATTGGTCATGCCCCGACCGGCGGGGTCCATGATGCGCTGGTTCATCTCCCGCAGGTCATTATTGCCCATTACCCAGGCAATGATACCGCAGATGAAGCAGACCACCAGCCCCAGGATTCCCAAAACCAGCACGGTTGTGCCGCGGTGGGGCTTCAAGGGAGCCGCGGGAGGCGGAACTCCGCTTTCAGGTTGAAAAGTGCTCATTCTCTCCTCCTTCCGGCTTTGTAAAGGAGAATGCTCCTTCGCCAACACTTCGGCGGCGAGGGAGCGATTCCTTCTCCTGCTGCCAACGAGAGGCGCGGCCGCGGAAAGCGCGAAGTCAGGACCTCCTATTGCAGCGGGCCGAATGGTGGAGTTTCCTCACACGATTTGATATGTCCGTCAGCAAAGGCAAAGTTGTTCTTCCCCTGATGACGGGGCGGGCTGGCCACCATCTCCGGCCCGCCGGCAGGGCAGAGGCCCGGACGGGAAGTGTCAAAGATCAACACCGTCTCAAAGGGATTCGCAATCTCCTCCAGTTTCTTGCCGCTGAGCGCGATATTCATCGCATAACTGCTCTTCTCGCCGGATTTATCTGACGGACAGCGCAATATATTGATGTTCTTGGTATAAGGGAGGATGTCATCTGTCCAGCGGTCTGCCTGTGGGAGTTGGCCATTGTGATCCTCTGCAAACATCAGCATCGCCAGGGCAAGTTGTTTTTCATTGGAGAGGCAGGAAGCCTCCTGGGCCTTTCCCCTTGCGGTGAAGAATACTGGCAGAAGAATCGCAACTAGGATTGACAGCCATACGATAGAAAGCCCGGTGGAGATGATGCCGCAGATGCGCCCGGCGGCGGTAAGGCCCTGGCCCTCGGGGTCCATTCGGCCGCGCTTCATCTCCCGCAGGTCATTGTTGCCCATCACCCAGGCGATGATGCCGCAGATGAAGCAGATGACAAACCCCAGGATTCCCAATACGAGCACGGTGGTGCCGCGATGGGGTTTCAGTGGCCTTGTGGGAGGCGCTGGAGGCGGCCCCTCGCTTCCGGGATAGGATGCGCTCATTCTCTCCTCCTTCAGGCCTAGTGAAGGAAAACGCTCCTTGCGAACATTTCGGCAGCGAGAAAGCGATTCCTTCCGCCCGCCAAATGTTTCACGTGAAACATTTGGCGGCGAGAGGGGAACAACTGGAGCGGAAGAAATGCGGCGGGAACTCGCCTTCAGCGGCTCATGCGCAGGGAAATATCGTAATTCTTCGGCGGCGGCCCTGGATGCCGCCTGGCCGCTAACGCCTCTTTCAGACTAATGCCTTCATCATCGCTAAGGTCGGCTCCCACGCTGTAAATGAGGTAGCCTTTGCCTTCCCGCCGATAGATGAAAGGCCTGCCGGTAAATGGGTCATCAGGGAATGGCCAGCCGCCGCGTGCGCGGAGTTCCTCCAGGGAGGCGGGATAGGCTCCATTTTCAACCTGGTAGGCCCGCAAGGCCAGCGCGGCGCGCATCAAACCCAGCATGGCAGAGAGTTCCTCCTGCTTCTGATGGGCGCGAGAGAAAACCGGAGACATAATTCTGGACAGAATGGCATACCACGGCACCTGTTTCAACATCTTCTCCAGCCTCTCATAGCCCTGGCGGCTCTGGGCATAGGGCTTCGCGGCGAGCGCAATCTGAGCCTGCATATAGTTGAGGTAAAAGACCTCATCCAGTTTCAGGAAAGGCTTCCACAGAGGGCGCAAGATGCGCCACAGCCATCGGCGTGACAATATCCCACTCCAGTGGGGATAGTCTTCACTTCCGAAAAATTCTTTTGGCCCCGCCTTGCGCACATGGTCAAAGCCCCACAAACCAAAGCAGCGCTCTCCCTGCATGGCGTGGACGAAAGGCCCTCTCGTGTCCACTTCAGTCAGCAAGTCATACAAGGCGCGGCTTTCCGCCTCAGTTGGCGCCGCGGCCGAGAGTATCTCCGGCAGAGGCCTGAACATGATGGCTGTGCAGGCGATTCGCGCGAGCGCGGCAATCAGCGTGGGGTCCGCGCTGATGTGATTGGTCATGCGGATGATGATAGCGAGGTCTTTCATGGCCTCAGCACTGCGACCGCGTTTTGCATCCACAAGCGCCTTTGCTACCAGAAAACGCGTCGCCGCTCGCATCGCGGCCAGGTGGGGAAAGAGGGCCGCTGCGCCCGCCTCCCAGTTCACCGGGAAGCGGCAGGCGGGCCGACGGGAGGCTTGCTCCAGGAGGCGAAAACCCTTCTCGTGTCGGTCTATAATCGCGGCCACTTCCGCCAAAGAAGGACGCGGCTTGCGCGGCGATGGGGCGATAAACTCATACACCGGCTCAAGTTCCGATTCTGGAGGCGCTTTTCCGCCTACGGCTTCGGGGGCATAAGGCGGTGCTTTCATCTCTTTGAAGGCCTCCAGGTAGAGCAGGGCGGCATTTTCGGCATCTGGCATTTGCGGTGGGGCTGCCTCGGTGAGCGTCAGCGGTGCGCCGGAGGCGCGAATTTTCTGCAACTCCGCCTCCAGCCGCCGGCCGGCAATGAAGTTGAATATCGTGTGTGCGACAATAAGGAGGGCGAGCAGGCCGAGGATGAAGCGCCAGGTCTTGCGCCAGAGCCAGCAAAAGGCGCGCCAGAGATTTCGCGGCAAGGCGCAGAAGGTGGGAAAGGCCCCGCCTTGTTCCTCCTGCTCATTGGTCATCTCAACTCCTCCTGTAGGAGGGTAAGGGCCGCGGCCCTCTGCCAGGCAAATGCCATTGGCAGGTCTTTTTCCGACAGACGGGGCGCGGCTTGCCAGGTGCTGCCCATCAACCGGCCTAGCCGCGCCGACTGCATCCGCTCCAGGCCGATGTTGAGAGCCAGTAGCCCCAGAATACAGAGGCCGAAAACGAGCGGCCTTTTTCGGCCGGACCTGATTTTCTGCCGCGCCGCGGCTTTGCCGAGCATCTGCTCCCGCAGAGCGGCAGGAGGGCTGGCCGTGGGCAACAGGCGAAGCCTCTCTTCCAGTGCCGAATAATCCTCCTGTATCATGATAATTCCTCCCCAAGCAGCCGGCGGAGTTTCCCCGCGGCATAGCGATAGCGACTGGCAGCGGTATTGGGCCGGGTGCGGGTGATGCGAGCGATCTCCGCGAAGGTAAGGCCCTCATAGACCTTCAGCACAATCACCTCTCTCTGCTCGGCCGGAAGTTCCCGCAGGGCGGCCTCAATCCGGTGAGCGAGAAAAGCCTGTTCCGAATCCAGATTGACGGTATTGAAGAAACATTCATTGGTGGGATCGGTCGCCACTTCCCGGCGGCGCCGCCGCAGCATGGAGATGGCCTGGCGGCGGGCACTTGCCAGAAGATAGGCCCTGTGATTCTGGATGCGGCGAAGGTTGCGGCCTGCCATCCTCATGAAAACCTCGCTGAGGCCGTCCTGCGCCTCGTCCTGTGAACCCAGTATGGCGAGGAGCAACCGATAGACGGCCTCCGCGTGTGCGTCATACAGGTCGCCGAGTGTCGTCGGAGTGTTGGCCAGCGCGGGACTGTCTGCCCTGACTGTCTTATCAGTGCAGGAAACTGCCTCCACGGGCTCCTGCCCTCCCATATTAGCAGACGCCGGAACAGGGCTTTTTTGTCTGGGGGCTTCCCTCGGCGAGAGAACGGCG
>Ga0315314_1000891_pt1 | contig 29223 bp, 23 predicted proteins | sample TDP9_MG_FD_203631 | JGI IMG/M metagenome (GOLD analysis project Ga0315314, IMG submission 203631) | Freshwater sediment microbial communities from Lake Towuti, South Sulawesi, Indonesia - TDP9 | ecosystem: Environmental > Aquatic > Freshwater > Lake > Sediment | place: Indonesia: South Sulawesi... | reverse complement strand
ACGCAGGAAGTATCTTGACAATGGACTCCCTCTCCCTTGATGGGAGAGGGTTGGGGTGAGGGTGAGTGAATCCGACGTGACTCTAATCCCCCTCACCCTGGCCCTCTCCCGCGAGGGGAGAGGGAAACGATTTTGAGTCAAATTATTTAATGCGTCCGTATTAATATCTGAGGGGAAAAGCAATGAAGCGCCAATGGCGGTTTTTGGTTCTTAATGAGACATATGCAGATTATTCCATAGGCACATCACCTGCCCTGGAACGCGGTGTGACGGAAGGAGTCTCGCCGGACACGGTCGTATTGGATATTTTCCCCGAGGACAGTTTTACTGTGGGGGTTCTGGATGACCCGGAAAAGGCCATCGACCTGGAATTCTGCAGGAAGAAGGGGATCATTGTCCGCCGGAGGAATACTACAGGGGGAACAATCTACTCAGCCAAAGGCTCGGCTGTGATCTGCTATTACCTCAAGACATCAGATCCTGTGGTACCCCAGAGGATCGGAGAAGCTTTCCCCAGGATCCTGGGAGATTTTTCTGAAGCAGCCAGGCAACTCTTTGGGTTCCCCGCCAAGTATCGCCCTTTAAATGACGTGGAGGTCGAAGGAAGAAAGCTTATGCCCTCATCCTGCAAGATTGAGCGAAACACCCTCGTCTTTCGTCTACTCCTGAATGTCAAACCCCCAAATGTTGAGGTAACCTCCAAAGCCATCCTGCTTTCCCCAGAAAAGGTTCAGGACAAAATCCTGAAAACGGTGGAAGAAAGGTTGACCCATCTGGAAAGGGAGGCTGGCCGGGAAATCACGTCCTCGGATTTAGAAAATTTCGTCCGCAAAGCTGCGAGCCTTTCCTTCGGGGAAGTGGATTTAGTCCCGGCAGAGATGAACCCTGATGAGAAGAAATACTGGCAGGAATTTCGGGAACTCTATTCCCGGGTGAGCTGGCTTCTGGCCAACACGGAAGCCTATCGATTTAAGGAGATTCCCCCGCAGGCAAAGAGGGGCGAGCAGCGGGTCAAGGCTATGGCTGGATTGATCCGAGCGGTTGTTCTGAAACACGAGAACAGGATCTACGACCTCATTCTCACCGGTGATTTTCATCCCCGCCCCCACACGATTCTGGCTGATATGGAATTCGCCCTGCGAGGTTCGCTGGCGCACCCGGATGAAATCCGCAAGAAGATCATCGAAGTCTACCGGCGCGCCGGTGTGGAAATCTCAGGCACGACGCCGGATGATTTCATTTCCGCCGTCATCGGCGCTCTGGGAAAAGCGTCATAATATCATTCCCTTTCTGTTCGCCGTTTGATTTTGCTATCCCGAGGAGAGGCATAAGGGCTTATGGGACAGGGGAATAAGTATCGGAGGCCTGGCCGAAGGAAGGGGTTAAAACTCTCATCTCAGGGAATTTATCCGGCGCATTTTTTGTTTGGTTCATCGCCAAAAAGTGCGATCAAGTAGTGCAATTATTTATTTTCCTTGGCTTTCCAAGGGAAATTCAAGAATGGTCTAGCCACAAGAGGTCACAATTAATGGAATCAAGACTCCCTTTTGGCTAATGAAGTTATCCACAGCCCCGTCGCTCACCTGCTCCTTAAGGGCGTCGCTCCAGGGCTATGGATAACTTCCTGAGACACTAATTTGCGATGAACCTTTTGTTTATTTTCATATGGCCAAGTCAAGAGGCAGATCGCTGATATCCCGCAGCCGCCTACCATTGATCATTCCCAATAACATCTCTAACTGATCTTCACCGCCAGTTTTTTGGACTGCACCCTGAAGCTCTGGAAGTGCGAAATGATACACGCAATCCAAATCCCCAGTTCCTAAAGCTAGAGAAGCGAGTCGCGTAGGTAAAGGCTCGGCTGTGACGGCCACAATATGAGGTGTGTTTCCTTTTCGATTACGAATTAAGTTCAATGCTTCGGTCCTAATGTTCTGCGCCCGGTCGCTGCGCATCGTCCATTTACAAGAAATGCTTGCATGTAGAATCAAACATGTCCCAGGGCGGTTGGCCGTTCGGAAGGGAGATAATCGGCAAACAGGGTCATCCACCCCAATAACTCTGGTCATCCGGTTGATTTCATTGTCTGGAATGGGATACTTGCCCACGATGATGTCTGGAGTGACAAGATAATCCCCACCTAATGCGGCTGCCAATTCTGGCTTCTCTTGTAATATACGCTGCAGATTGGCGACGTGCTCATACTGTTCGAATTGGGAAATGCTTTGGTTGACAGAAAAGACCCATTTGCCAGGGCGGAGATGAATCAACAAGTCAAAGGATTCCCTAAGAAAATCTTTGGTAATCTGTTCGAAAAGAACGCCTGCAGTTTGACCGGCGGGTGCTCGATCAGCCAGGGGATAATTGAGGCGGTCAATGATTTGCAAGGCTATGGCTACGCTCGCTTTGCTGCCACTATCTGCGAAATTTGGAACCCCATCTTTAATAGATAAGATTTGTTTACAGAGATTTCGATGGTAGGCTTTGCGAAGTTGAACAATTTTCATAATGTTCCATTACTCCACAGCTTCGAGTCATCTTGGTGGCATCCCCTGAATATCCTGGTTTCAGAAGTCCGATGACATATTCTTCATGCATCCTCTGCTCTATCATCGACTCTTTCGACTTTTGAAAACGTGCCGGCATCATACGCTTATTGCGGTCCAGGGCACGTTGAACTAATTTGACAACATCGAATCCCAGTTCAGCCGCAATATCTGCAAGACATTGATGTGTTTGGACATCGAGGCCACGCATTACGGATGTACCAACAACGACAATAGCGGGAGAGTTCCTACGAAGGACCCGATACATTTCAGAGAGTACAGCTTTCATTTCAATGAAATATTTGAGCAAAACGGCTGCTTTTTTGTTGTCGCGTTTTCTTAAATGGTGAATGATTGCTTGAGGTCTATCAGGTAGCGAATCAGGCTGTATACGGCCAATTCGTTCAGATCCGATATATTTGGAACGTAATTTTGACAATTCAGGAATAGATTTGCCCAGCCAGACCAGTGAGAATTTATGTGCTCGCATATAGTCAATTGCGTTGGCATACGGAGGGGAAGTGACGATAAGGTCTATAACTCCTTCTCCAATCGGCATTGCTCGAGCATCTCCGGCAATGGTCATAGGTACCCTGCCATTGGTTTTTAGTTGAGCGATGCTGCTAAGGTTTTTGCGTAATTTCAACGAGAACTGTTCGAGGGCATTTTTTGAAAATTTTGTTTTATCAAGATGCGGACGGCTATGCGCAAGATCGCGTGCACGGGAAACACCCCCTGACTTGGTGACAATGATAGATGAAAAAGTTAACTCGAGAAATCGACGAGTGGGAAGATCGGTTACACCTTGAATTGCCATTATGAGGGCCGTGAGTTCACGTTGAGTGTTAGGGAGAAACCAATATTCAACAAAGGCTTTGGTCTGGCCAGAAAAATATTGAGTAAAATTCTGCTCGATCTTCTCCTCTTGGGATAGTAAATTATTAGCCTTGGCGAGCACTTTGTAGCCAGCATTGCGCAAGAAATTTACATCGAGCGTCATCGTTTTTACACGCCCTAGCCGCAAAGCCAATGGATCAATGTCAAGCCCGATCGCGTACCGCCCTTCCAGTAAGGCTTCAACTACCGTTGTTCCTGACCCCATCATGGGGTCAAGAATGACATCACCGGGAGTGGTTAACCCTCGAATAAAAGCTCTGGGCAATTGGGGGGGGAATTTTGCGGCAAAGGCGTGAAGATCATGGGAGGCATAGCCGCTATCCTCGCCGTGGAAATTTAACTCGCCTTCTAACAGCGTAGAGATTCTTTCTCGCATCGGTATTTCCTGTTGAATACGAGAGAGGATATCCGCGGAAGTTGGTTGCGAATCATTGAAGGCGAATAGTCGGAGCTGTTCTTTGAGGGTATGAAATGGCCCAGGGCGGATCGAGTATAACGTCATTTTTTCTTAACCAGCAAATATAAAACTGAAGATTTTATTCCCGAAAGGTATTCTACGAAAACAAAGAGAGGATTTCAATAATTTTCTTTTTGAAAACAAGGAACGGAGATCGATCGCAATAGAAGGAACAGGGGAAGGAGAGCAGTGTAAGCCCCGGTGAGAAAATCGCCAATCCCGAAAGAGATAATCGGCATCAAGGAAAAGACAACCGAGAGCTTGAATCCATGCCCCAAGAGGACTCCCCCGCTAATTTCAACATTTTTTCAGTTGTCTTCAACCCATGGCCGGTCAAAACAGAGACAATGAGTTCATCGGAATATGATCCTTGTAAATATTTGCTCAAGCCAGCCGTGGTGGCCGCAGAAGTGGGTTCCACATAAAATCCCCTTTTGCTGAGATCTCGCAGGGACTCTTGAATCTCCGAATCATCCACCGCGATGAATTCGCCTTTGCTTTTCCTTACAGCCTCCAGAATTTGTTTTCCCCGAATTGGCTCAGCGATGGCAATCCCTTCGGCCAGGGTTTCTTTCTTATCAATCTTGGTAACTTCCTCTAAATCTTTTCTGAAGGCTTGGTATAAGGGGGCACAGTTGGCCGCCTGAACTCCGATGATTCTGGGAACTTTTTGAATGATGCCCGCGTTCAAAAGTTCATTAAATCCGATGTAAGCTCCCAGAAGAAGCGTTCCATTGCCCACGGGGACGATTAGAGAATCCGGAGATTTCCAGCCGAGCTGTTCACAGACTTCCAAGGCAAAAGTTTTTGTTCCCTGAAAAAAGAAGGGATTCCAGGAGTGGCTGGCATAGTAATCTTTTTCAGCGGCTTTCCGGACAGCCCGAGCTGTATCCTCTCTGGAGCCCGGGATTCTATTTAATTTTGCTCCATACCATTGAATCTGAGCTAATTTCCCCGCAGCAGTGTCTTCTGGAACAAAAATCTCGCATTTGATTTTGGCCTGGGCACAATAAGCGGCAATGGCACAGCCAGCATTTCCAGATGAATCTTCCACCACCTTTTTGATTCCTAATTCTTTAACTTTACTGACCAGAACGGAAGCGCCCCGATCTTTATAGGACCCTGTAGGGAACAGATGATCTTGTTTGAGGAAAACTGACCGGCCATAAAATTCCACTGGAATGAGTGGGGTAAATCCTTCATCAAAAGTGACGATATTTTTATCGTCCGAAATCGGCAGGGCTTCCCGGTATCTCCACAGGTTTGGTTTTCTCTGTTTGATTTTATCAACCGGGAAGATCGGCTGGAGCTCGATATCCAGAAGTCCCCCGCAGTCACATTTCCAGATTTTTTCCTGCAGGGAGAATTTTTTATTGCAGGCTTGGCAAATCAGCTTGCCCATATGGATTTTAACTTTTCCCCCTCACCCCGCCCCCGTGGTTGGGTCTTATCGACTGGACATGGTTGGTCCCCCCAATTCCCCGCTCGTGAATTTTTTCACCGCTTCGGGGAGGGAGGCCCTGCACCACGTGGGGTGCAGGACAAAGCCCTGAACCTTATATGGTTCAGGGGTGGGGGTGAGATTTGGGATTTTTTCACACCTTGCCTTCATTCGGGGAAGAGGGAGAGGTTAAGGAGGCATTTACAGATACCCGTACGCCTCCCAGCCTCCATCGATGTTGATCACTGATCCGGTCATGAAGCTGGATTCATCACTGGCCAAATACACGGCCAAACTAAGGAGTTCTTCCACCTCTCCAATCCGCCCGAGAGGAGTGCGCTTTTCTATGGCTCCTACGGGGAGCATGCCCTTATCAATCACTCCTTGAACCAATTCTGTACGAACGTATCCAGGGGCAATGGCATTCACCCGAAGATTCTTCTTAGCCCATTCAATGGCCAAAACCTTGGTGACCATATTGGCAGCGGCCTTGCTCGCACAGTAGGCTGCCCTTCCCGGGGCAGCTACAAGACCGTAAACCGAGGTGATGTTGATGATGCAGCCTCCTCCGCGGGGAATCATGTGGCGGGCAGCGCATTGGCATCCGTAAAACACCCCAGACAAATCCGTATCCAAGGCGCGCTGCCAGTCCTTGGGGGAAAGGTCTTCTGAGGGATGGGCCATGGAAATCCCGGCGTTGTTGACCATGATATCTAACCGGCCGAAATGCTCCACAGATTTGGCCACCATTGATTCAACGCTCTCATACCGGCAAACATCCACTTCTAAGGCTAAAGCCTTCCCCCCTTCTCTCTGGATCTGCTCTGCGATGGAAGAGAGCAGATCCATAGAGCGACTGGCCACAACTGCCGACGCACCTTCCTTCGCGTAACGTACGGCGATTCCTTTGCCGATCCCTTTGCTGGCCCCTGTGATAATTGCAACCTTTCCCGCAAGTTTCATAATTTCATTCCTTTGCTTGAGGTGGTATCTTCAGAACCAAACTACAGAGGTCACTGAGAAATTATCAATTTTCATCGATAAGTCCATTCTTTTGGAGAACAGAGCGCTGCAAAGCCGCAACCCAAATAGTAACTTTGGCTTATAGCCGCACGCTCTCCCACAAATCCCCCCTGCCATGTACCAGAACGGTTCATGGCCTGCCCCCCTTTGCAAAGGGGGGGTGGGGGGGATTTTAGAGCTAGTTCCCAAATTAAACTTTCTTAGCAAAATTTTAAGATTTTGAACGTTGGCAGCACAGAGGATTCCTCTGTGAACTCTGTGGTTTCATATGTTTTCTTGCTTTAACTCTTACGTTCCCCGAATTGTTCTCTGAGTACGGATTTGAGAATTTTTCCCGTTCCCCCTTTGGGAAATTCCGAAAGAATCTTAACCTCCCGGGGTGCTTTAAAGTGGGCCAGGTTCTCCCGCGCATACTGGATAATCGCTTCGGGAGTAACTCTGTAGCCTTCGCGCAGGACAACCAGAGCCAAGGGAGTTTCCCCCCATTTTTCATCATACTTGCCGATCACAGCACACTCCAGAATTGCCGGATGCCCGTAGAGGACCTGCTCGATCTCCAGAGAGGAAATGTTTTCGCCGCCGCTGATGATGATGTCTTTCTTCCGGTCTTTAACAATGAGTTGCCCATCTGGCTCCATGACGCAGAGGTCGCCAGTGTGATACCAGCCCCCTTCAAGGGTTTTGGCCGTCTCCTCTGGTTGGTCGTAATACCCTTTCATCACCATGTCGCCCCGAACCAGAAGTTCTCCGATGCTTTTCCCATCCCAGGGAAGATCTTTTCCCTCTGCATCGACCAGGCGGAATTCCACTCCGGGCAGGGGCCTTCCCCAGGTATCATGCCGCCGATGCCGATATTCTTCTGGGCCCAGATCTTCCGAGAGTTCGGGCAGAACGATCAAGGGGCAGGTCTCGGTCATTCCAAAACCTGTATGAGCGATACATCCGAAGGCCTTTTCCACTCGAGCGGGCATCCCCTTTGGAGGTGGGGCACCTCCGATGAGGATTTCTTTCATGGTGGAAACGTCGAAGGAATTGAAGTTGGGAAGCGAAAGTATGGCGTTGACCATGGTAGGAATGACGAAGGCGCGAGTGACCCTTTCCTTTTGAATCACCTCCAGGGTCTTAGCCGGATCAAACTTCTTAATCATCACATGCTTTCCCCCCTTGGCCAGAAGGTAATGAGGGGTTCCCCAGCCGTTGACATGGAAAAGCGGAATGAGGTGGATCTGCACGTCTGTTTCCCGCACAGGCATCATGGCCATGGCGCATAGGGCGTGGAGGTATAGGTTCCGGTGGGTAAGCATCACTCCTTTGGGTTTGCCAGTTGTGCCACTGGTGTAAAAAATCTCGGCTATGTCATCTTCGTCGAATGGATAGGAACCCAATGAGTAGGCTGGGTGATCGGGAGTGCCCACTATCATATCTTCATAGCTTCCAGTAATCCATGCCGGCATTCCGCCGTCTTTCTCCAGGACGATGAAACGTTCTACCGCTAAAATTTTTTCGCGGATGCTCTGGATCACGGGAATAAAATCTTTGTCCAGGAATAACACGCGGGGAGTAGATTCGTTGATGATATAATCGAAATCCTTGGCTGCCAGTCGGATATTTAAGGGCTGCAAAATTGCCCCATTAATGATGGGAGCGTAGAATAATTCGAGGAGGCGGTGGCAATTGTATCCCAGGTAAGCCACCCGGTCACCCTTTTGAATGCCGATCCTTGTCAAAGCATTGCTCATCTTACGCACGCGTCGGCAGAACTCTCCGTAGGTGAACCTGTCCCCCTCGCAGACGACCCCTTCTTTGTTCTTAAAGATTTTTTCCACATATTCGAAAAAACGGACTGGCGTCAATGGAATGACCATTCTCTTGCTCCTTTTCTTCCCTATCCGACTTGGGCAGGAGTGTTCCAATGATATAAAAATGGCTATGTGAAATCAAGGGGGGCCAGAAAGGGGGAGAGGATAAAGGTGGGGGGGTCATGAATGAGTTGGAAGAGGAAGGAGAATGATTAAGGGTTTCGGTGAGCCCAGCGGTGTATGCGGGCGGGCGAAATTCCCAGGTAGTAGGCGATGATAATTAGCTGATTGATCAGGGTCGTTTTCCACAAGCCCAGAGCGTGCCAGCGGCGCGCTGAGGTGGTGGCCGGAAGGGAAACAGTATGGATGCGGCCTTTTTCCTTGATACGCCGGATAAATTCGAAGTCTTCCATAATCGGGATGTCAGGAAACCCGCCAATCTTGCGGAAAAGGTTGGCCGTGATAAAGATCGCTTGGTCGCCGTAAGGCAATTGCAATCGTCGGGAGCGCCAGTTGGCCGCGCGCTCGATGAGGCGCAACCCCGTGGAGGATAGATCCAGGCGAAATTCGAAAGCTCCAGCAGCGATTCTTGGCTGAGCCATGATTCTACGGACATGATTCTCAAAGCCCTCCGGGAGCAGGGTGTCAGCGTGGAGGAAAAGAAGCACTTCGCCCGTGGCCGCTTCGGCTCCGGCGTTCATTTGTCTGGCCCGGCCTGCCCTTGAGGTGAGAACCTTTGCGCCGCAATTACGGGCGATTTCTACGGTTCGATCCCGGCTCCCTCCATCCACCACAATGGTTTCCACATCCGGGCAGCCCCGGCAGCAGGCGAGGCAGGTGGCGATGTTTTCTTCTTCATTGAGAGTGGGGATGATAATCGAGATCACCCCCTCCCCACCCTCCCCGAATCTGTGAAAAAATCCCATTGATCACCCCCACCTCGGTACGAGTCGATTCCGACCTGACCCTCCCCCATCAAGGGGGAGGGAATTTCTTTTTTATCTCAATAAGTTTACCCTCTCCCCTGGCGGGAGAGGGTATGGTGAGGGGGCCTCTTCGGAATTTTTTCACACCTTCCCCCCTCGAAGGGGAGGGAGAAGGTGGGGGGGAGTTTCCAAGCCCAAATTTTTCCCAGACAGGCAGATCTTCCGGGCCATCTACGTCCTGGAGAGGCTCGAGCAGATAGACCTTGAGGTTCAGGTCTTGAGCGAGCTTTAGAGTCTGGGAAAAGACGTCGCTGGTGCCCCAGGCCACTCCTCTAAATAATAAGGGCATAGGCCAACAGAGTCCAATCAGGTAGTAACCCCCATCCTTGGCCGGGCCCAGGACCAGCTCATGGTCCTGGAGCTTCTCGAATGCTTTTTGAACCCGGCCTTCGTTGAGGCCTGGAATATCCGTGCCCACCAGGATGACGCGCTCCATCCCGGATTCAAAGGCCTGCGCAAAAGCCCTGGCCATCCTCTCTCCCAGGTCTCCCTCGCCCTGGGCCTGATAAAAAAGGTCGGGACCCAGCCATTGTCGGAAGAGAGATTCATTTCCTCCTTCGTATCGAACCTCGATGGATATGGATGAATGGTTTTGCAAGTGCCTGGCCCAGTTCATGGTTTGTTCGCTCATGCGCCGATGCAGATCCGCAGCCCCTTCCGGACCAAGGGCGGGAATCAGGCGGGTCTTAGTTTTGCCAGGTTCAGGATAGCGGGTAAAGATAATAAGCCGACTGCCAAATTCGGAATTCGGAATTCGGAATTCGGATTTTTCGTCCTCAGCACTCATTACTCATCACTCATTACTTTCTTTTGAACGCCAGCCATTGGATAAACAGTCCTTTAACAAAAGGGGTCAGGCGGGTGCGGTTATAAGCATCGGCCACTTGCCTGATGGCTTCGGCCTGAGTGGGGTATGTATGGATGACATTGGTAAGAGTACGAAGTCCCAGTTTGCAAACCATCGCCAATGTAATCTCAGCCAACATTTCTCCGGCATGGCGGGCGACGATGGTGGCTCCCAGAATCTTATCCGTTCCCTTCCTGACGTGGACCTTGACAAACCCTTCCTCTTCTCCATCCGCAATGGCCCGGTCTACCTCCTTTAGAGGCTTTAAAAAAGTATCCACGGCGATTCCTTTCTCGCCGGCGTCCCTCTCGGAAATCCCCACATGGGCAATCTCCGGGTCAGTGTAGGTGCACCAGGGGATTGTCAAAGCGCTCAATTTCTTGCGTCCTAAAAACAGGGCATTCTGGATAACTATGCGGGCAGTGGCGTCCGCGGTATGGGTGAACTTGTATTTCAGGCAGATGTCTCCGGCAGCGTAGATCGATGGGTTGGTGGTCTGGAGCCAATCATTTACTACCACTCCTTCTCTTTTGTCGCACTTCACGCCCACGGCCTCAAGGTTGAGGCCTTCCACGTTGGGTACTCGTCCAACTCCAACCAGAATCTCATGGACCGCCACTTTTTCTTCTTTTTGCTGGCATTCGAAATGGATGATTTTATCCCCATTGACTTTCTCCACCCCCTTGACCTTACAGTTGAGTACCAGACGGATTCCATCGCGGAGGAAGGCCTGTTGGAGAATTTCTGCCGCCTCCCGGTCTTCTCGATTCAGGATATGGGCGGCGCTATGGAATAGGATGACTTCACATCCCAGGCGCTGAAACGCCTGGGCCAGTTCGCAGCCAATCGGTCCTCCGCCGATGACGGCCAGACGTGGGGGGCGCTGCGTCAAGGAGAAAACGGTTTCATTGGTGAGAAACCCAGCTTCGGCAAGTCCCGGAATTGGCGGGTGTACCGGGCGACTGCCGGTTGCGATCACAGCTTTTTTATACCGCAAGGTCTTCCCGGCAACTTCAATCGTACCATGAGCTTTGAAGCGCGCCTCTCCCAGAAATACATCCACACCTAATTCCTCAAACCGCCTGGCTGAATCGTGGTAACTTATGCGAGCCCGGAGCTGCCTCATGCGCTGCATGACTGCGGGGAAATCCACTTGTGCGCCTGCTGGGACCCGCAGGCCAAAAAGGTGGGCATCCCGCACGTCGGCATAGACCCGCGAGGAACGGATCAAGCATTTCGAAGGTACACAGCCCACGTTAAGGCAGTCACCCCCTAACAAGTGTCGTTCTACCAGGGCGACTCTTGCACCCAGGCCCGCTGCTCCAGCGGCCGTAACCAAGCCCGCTGTCCCCGCTCCGATGACGACCAGGTTATAACGGGGCGCAGGTTCGGGGTTTTGCCAGTCGGGGGGATGCACGTTGGAAACTAAAGTGGCATTGTGGACATCGTGAGGGAGTACTTCTGGGAGCTGGTTCATTGACACCCTTTCATGGGACTCCAATATCGCTAAGCGCTATGCGCATAGCGGTTTTATTTGGGAGTTGGCAACTTTCGCCGCAGGCTGCGGATCAGGAAGATCAGAAGAACACCCACGGCTCCCAGCACACCGGTTAATATCCATGGAATCTCCTTCTCGGCAATCGATTTGAACACCGCATCTGCTCCGACAACATAAAGGACAGTGGCCGGCAGCATGCAAAGCCAGGACCAGAAAACATAGGTCCAAAAATGTACCCGGGTCAGGCCAAAGCCATAATTGAGAAGGTTGAACGGAAAAAGCGGCACCAGGCGCGTAAAGGCTACGATAATGGCTCCCCGTTCTTCGGTGAGTTCATCCAGGCGGCGAAACTTTTCGTTGCCAGAAAGCCAGCGAGCGGTGGCCTCCCGGGCGAAGTAGCGGGCAATCAAAAAAGCAAGGCCAGCCCCCAGCGTAGAGGCTATGCTGACGCAGATGATTCCGGTGATGGAACCAAAGAGTGCTCCTGCGGCCACTGTCAGGACAGAACCTGGAAGGGCCGCAACGACTGCGGCTGCGTAAAGAACCACGAAAACTACTGGGCCCCACGCTCCCAGCCCATAAATCCAATGGCGTACCTCGCCAATACGTCCGCCAAGCTCAAAGACTTTGAACAAGATGAGGATCGTTACAATGGCTAAAAGGAGCGCAACCGGCCGCCACCTGCCAGATTTTTTTCTTCCGGCCATTACACCTTCATCCATATTTACCTTGTCTGCTCCGGAGAAGCACTCTCACCCGCTTCCCCTCTCCCTCAAGCCAACCCCCCCTTTTTGAAAAGGGGGGCAGGCCATGAACCGTTCTGGTACATGGCAGGGGGGATTTTACAGCAAAGCTCCACCGCACGATGACCCGGAACCAGCGGTACAGGCAAAGCAGTGTTCTCCGGTAACGATCCGGCGGGATCGTAAGCCCAGGACTCGGAAGATTCGGACGTGATCGGGAGCACCGTGGTTTACGGGCAGGCGGAGGGCCAGGTTGAAATCACAGTCGTACAGGGTGCCATCCCAGCCTATGCTGAGCTGGTGGCGGCACATTAATCCAGGCAGGGTCTGAGGGTTGAAGGACTCCCGGAGGAGTCGCCAGTAATTTCCTTCTTGCCCTTGCCTTTGCAATTCTTTTTGGAATCGACCCAAGGGAACGTTGGTGATGGTAAGGAGGCGGGTGAAGGTAATGCCAAGTCGTCCCCCCAGCTCGCGTCGGTAATCTTCTTCGAGGGCCGCCTGGGATGGCGGCAGAAATGGTCCTCCAGGGTTGTAAACAAGATTAAGGGGCAAGTTGGGCTCAAGGCCATAGCCCAAGGCGTTCAGTTCCCGGATGGCCATAATGCTTTTCTCGTAGACTCCCTTTCCCCGCTGGGAACATACATTCTCCTCGAGGTAACATGGCAGGGAAGCCACGAGCCGGATTTGCTGATCCCGGAAGAAATAACCGATGTCTTCCTGGCCTGGCTCCAAGAGCACCGTGAGGTTGGTCCGGACCTGGACGGCATGACCCTGCTGCCGTAAAGTGGTCACAAAATGCCGAAAATGAGGGTTGAGCTCCGGCGCTCCTCCAGTTAAGTCCACGAGGCGACATCGTGTTTCCTTGGTGGCCTCTAAAACCAATTGCATGGTGGACCAATCCATCATCTCTTCACGTTCAGGGGAGGACTCTAAGTGACAATGAATGCACCTCTGATTGCACCGCAGTCCAACGTTTACTTGCAGAGTGTCAATATTGAAACTCTGCAGTCCCACACCCGTAAACGAAGCGATCTGTCTTTCAAAGTCATTCATAGACGTTCCTTTCATTCTCTCCATGGGGTCTCAGTCTCTCTCTTACTTTACTCGCCGGTACCCAAAACAGTATTCATCAATTCTACCATTTATCGAAGTTTTGAAAATCCCATTTTCTCCATACTTCTTTTCCTTCTCCCCGAAATGGGGGAGAGGAGAAAAGTTTAAGGGTCAGCAAACTATAGCTTACATAACCTTCCGAGAGACATGATGTGCCTCATGAGTCGTGCTGGAGAAAGATCTTGAAGAGTCCAGTCGCTAAGGAGCGGAGAAGCCCGAGGAAGGTAAGGGTCCAGGCCAGAAAGGCTACATAGATGAAGTACTTGGGAATTTCGTAGAGAAAGGGAAGACCTAAGACCTCGGAGAGTTGAAAGGTACAGGCGGTGTACATACCCAGGGGGAAGACCGCCCCCCAATATAGAGGAGTATAAGCCAGTTTAAATCTCTTATAGATATACCTCCAGATTGCCAGAATAACGAGCATGGGAATCCACCATGTTCCCGTAGCCCAAAAGAAGAGGGTGAAACTCTGCAAGAAGGGGAGGACCCCCTGCAAAAAGGCCGAATTGGGTGCATTCTTAATCAGCACAGTACCGGCCAGAGTGGAGATGGCCATCGCTCCCATGTTGATCCAGTAAGGAGGGGTCAGGTCAGAAGGAGAGAATTTGAAAAAGGTGTACCGATAAAATATCAACGAGATCATCCAGATATAAAGCATGCCCCCCCACAACCAAAGGGAAAGAGCAAAGAAATGAATTTGCGGCTGGTACTGTTGAAAATGGGGGATCAAAAATCCCCCCAGGATGGAGACCGATTGAGTGGCCACGACAGCGACCAGCCATCCCCCATTGATTCCCTCGGCCAGAGACGGTTTATCCTCCTTTACCGCAAAGCCAGTGAAGATCGTATAAGTAAGCAAGGCCCAGAGAAGAATGGACAGGAACCACAAAACCTTTGCCGATTGATAGTCCTGGCTCAATACAATGCACTGACTGCCGAGGACACAGGTTCCCGCGACAATGGTAAAAAAACCCACCCCCCGGTTATGATCGATCAGATCGGAGAAGAAGTTCCGCCGATACCAGATGAGGCGGGCTATGGTCAGGAGCCATAGGATCACGAAGGCCAGTATATTAAGCCCAAATAGAGCCGTGGCGATTTTCCCCATCCCCAGCATGCTGGCCGCGAGAGAGACGATGCCCGTGGCCATGACCATGGCGAAATAGGCTGGATGCAGGTCCCTGACTGAGTTCTTCAAGGTGATCATTTCAGGCCTTTCCCTGTTGAAGATGAGGTCTTTCGCTCTTAGTTGGGCTGGCCTTTCGGTTCCATATTACCACCTGATAAGGCCGCCACAGAGATGTGATGGGAATGGTGAAGATATGGACCAACTGGGTAAAGGGGAATAGGCTAAATAGTACGAAAGCATTGAAGATGTGAAACTTGGCCGTCCAAGGAAGCTGGGCTATAAGGTCCACCTTAGGGTTTAAGAGAACCAGGGAGCGGAGCCAGGGTACGGCCGTGGATAGATACCAAACTGAGCCCCAGCGATGGACTAAGGCAATATCCACACCCGAGGCGACCTGTAATAACAGGCCCACCAACAGAATCCAGTCCATCACTGAAGTGACCCTGCGAACCCGAGGATTGGTCAGACGCCTCATCAGGAGCAGCCCGATTCCCGCCAGGGTGAAAAAGCCGAGGCCCAGGCCGGCAACTTCGAGAATATAGAGCTGGGGAGGTTTTCCAAAAAGGGTGGCCCAGGTCCCGGGAAACAACGCCCCCAACAGGTGGGCCAGCAGGACGATGAGAAGGCCGTAATGCCAGGGCACCGAGCCCCAGAACAACCAGCGGTTTTCAAGAAATTGAGTAGAAAAACTGGAATAGGAGGAGCGATCATAAAAGTAGCGATAGGCTCCCACAGCCACGGCTAAAGAGAAGGCCACGTAAGGAAAAACGGCAAAGAGGATTAAGTCAGATGGCATTCCTTATCCCTTTCCTCTCTTCCCGCAGGGAGGGATGGGCTGAAGATGCCGATCGCAGACTGATGGCAGATGAAGGCTCCAGGACGAGAAGGAGAGATTCGATGACCTTTCCATAGGGATTGTTATTTTCCGTGAGAGATTGGGCCATCTTTTTCAGGACTGGAATCAGAGACTCACCGAGCAGTGCCTCCCTTAGATGGAGATCCTCCTGAGCAGCCAAGAAGCGGAGGATAACACTTATATGATCCGCCAGTTCATTCCCGGCGGAGAAGCCATGGCTGCGATAGTGTTCATTTAACTTAGCCATGAAGACTCCTCGCTTATGGCTTTCACCAAAGAGATGGTATCCGGCATAAGGGGAGCACACCATCTGCAGGTCGAAGGTATGGGTATAGACCTCCTCCATTTTGCCCGGCGAAGTCTTTTCAGCAAAGGCACAGAACTCCTCCAGTCGAAAAGCCGCCTCTGGATTTACCGGGGCCAAAAGAACCAGTCCCTCTTGGGCCCTCTCCAGAAGGTCGGGTTCAGGATAATTGAGAAGGGCGGAAAAAATCTCATAGATTCTGTGAAGCGATTGCTTTACGTCCATTCCTCACCACCTTCGCTCTGTCCCCCGGAGAAAGCCAAAGCCAGCGAGGGTCTTATGAGTGAAGGGATCGAGCCGGGATTCGATGGCCTCCTCCCTCGCCGGGGCCGGGATTACAAATCGCTCCTCAAAGGTTGCGAGTGAGGTGAGCCGGAAGATGGCCTCCATCTCTTCGGGGGTGGATTGCCCCTCATCCAGGGCTCTCTTCAGCTCATCAGGGGAGATGTCGCGCACCTTATGCGCTCGCTGGTAAATCCGTGAGGCGATGAGTTTTTTATAGGCGGCAGTCACGATGGAATCATTTCCGGCGGCAAAGAGGCCGGCTATGTAGCGAATCGAAATCCGGGCACTATCCAGGGAAACGAAGAAGTCCCTAACCACCTCATAAGTACCGCGCTGAACTGAACCGATGACGGGCAGGAGCGAAGGCACATAGAAGAGCATGGGCAGGGTGCGAAACTCAGGGTGAAGGGGCAGGGCGAGTTTGAAAATCTTGACCCACTTATAAACGGGGGACCTCTGGGCAGCCTCGATCATCGAGTCGTGGATCCCATCTTCCTGGGCCCGGGCTATAACCTCACAGTCGAAGGGGTCGAGGATGAGATCTCTTTGGAAGTCGACCAGCTTCTCTTCCGGAGCTTTGGCTCCTTCTTCGATGCGGTCAGCATCGTAAAGCAAAACGCCCAAATAGCGAATGCGCCCTACACAGGAGTGAAAGCAGGCCGGTGCCTGGCCAGTCTCCACCGAGGGATAGCAGAGGATACATTTTTCTGACTTCCCTGCGGCCCAATTATAGTAGACCTTCTTATAAGGGCAGCCGGAGACGCACATTCGCCAGGCTCGGCACTTTTCCTGACTTACCAGTACGATGCCGTCCTCACCCCGCTTGTAGATGGCGCCGGCGGGACAAGCTGCTAAACAACTGGGGTTAAGACAATGGTTGCAGATGCGGGGCAGGTAGAAAAAAGCCAGGCGCTCGAGTTCGAAGAGCTGCTGCCGTTCTTCTTCGCCAAGGGCCTGCAAGTTTGGGTCATGGGCCGCGTATAAGGGTGAACCGCCCAGGTCATCATCCCAGTTGGGGCCAGATTCGATTTCCATCGGCTTGCCCGTTAGCATAGAGATAGGCCGGGCCGTGGGTTGGTCATCCCCCTTCGGGGCGTTAAAAAGGTCTTGATACCTGTAGGTCCACGGCTCGTAATAATCATCCAGCGCGGGCAGGAAAGGATTGGAAAAGATATTCACGAGTGCAGCCAGCTTACCCTGCTGTTTCAGGAACAGCTTGCCCCCCTTCTTCTCCCAGCCTCCTCTATACTTCTTCTGATCTTCCCAAAGGGCAGGATAACCAGTTCCGGGCTTGGTCTCCACATTGTTCCACCACATGTATTCTGCGCCTTCCCGTTCCGTCCAGAGGTTCTTGCAGGCAACGCTGCAGGTGTGGCAGCCGATGCACTTGTCGAGGTGGAAGACCATCGATATCTGGGCGCGAATGTTCATTTTGTTCCTCTTCCAGGCTTTACCATCTGGGCTTACCTTCGAGTTTCCGAACCAGGACATATGTATCCCGGTTGACCCCCGTGGGGCCCCAGTAGTTGAAGGCATAAGTGAACTGGGCATAGCCGCCCATCATGAGCACTGGCTTCAAACGAGTCCGGGTCAGGCTGTTGTGCCCGCCTGCTCGGCGGTACGATCGGGCCGGAGATTTGGGAACGGAGATGGTCCGTTCTGGGGAGTGATAGAGAAGGCATATCCCTCGGGGGACGCGAGCGCTGACAATGGCCCGGGTCACGAGGACGCCGTTGTCATTGTATACCTCTACCCAATGGTTGTCCTTCACTCCGATCTCGTCGGCATCCTTATCATTTATCCATAAGGGTTCTAACCCCCGGGAGAGGGTGAGCATGATTTGGTGGTCATAGAAGGTAGAATGGATGTGCCACTTCCCGTGAGGGGTAAGATAGTTAAGCATGATCGCTCGGCCATCGGGCTGGCTCTTATTAAGATCGCCCAGGGTATAAGGATCGGGCTTGGGTTTGTACGTAGGTAAGTGTTCGCCGAACGCCAGGTACCCTTCGTGGTCCAGGTAAAAGTGCTGCCGTCCGGTGAGTGTCCTCCAGGGGACCAGGCGCTCCACATTGATGTAGTAGGGCGCATAGGCCCTTCCCTCATTGGTTATCCCCGACCAGCAGGGGCTGGTGAGGAGCCGTCTGGGCTGGCGGGCCAAGTCAGAGAAAGTATAGCGAACCCCTCGATACTTTTCGGCCAAGTCGACCAAGGGCAGCCCTACCTTCTCTTCGGTGACCTTGAAGGCACGGTAGGCTGCCTCTCCATTGGTCTCTGGGGCCAGGTGGAGGATCGCGTTGGCTGCGTCCACGGCATCCTCGAGGGAGGGATATTTTTGACCATTCCATTCCACCACGGGCTGGGTAGAGAGCAGTTGCTCATAGAAGTCCTCGATGGACCAACTGATGCCATGGGTTCCGATGCCATCCTGTTTCGCTACGGGTCCAAAGGAGATAAAGCGGTGGAACAGGTTCCTGTAATCCCTTTCGACGATCACCAGGTTGGGCATGGTCTTCCCCGGGAGGGGCTCGCCCTCTCCTTTGGCCCAGTCCTTTACCTCTGGCTGGGCCAGCTCGGCCGGGCTATCGTGCATCAAAGGCACAGCCACGATATCCCGCATGGGTCCAGGAAAATGGGTTGGCGCCAGTTCGCTTACCTTCTGGGCCATGGCTTTGAAGATCTCCCAATCGCTTCTCGACTCCCAGCACGGTGGAACTGCGGCAGTTAGCGGATGGATATAGGAATGGAGGTCGGTGCTGTTCAGATCATTCTTCTCGTACCAGGTGGCCGTGGGCAGGACGATGTCCGAGTAGAGGGCTGAAGTATCAAGCCGGAAGTTGATGTCTACCACCAGGTCGAGCTTACCCTGAGGGCTTTGATCTCGCCAGATGACCTCCGTGACCGAATCCCCCGCAATCTCATCAGCGATGGTATTGGTATGGGTGCCGAGGTAATGTTTCAGGAAGTATTCGTGGCCCTTGGCGCTGGATAGGAGCGCATTGCCCCGCCAGATAAACCACAGCCGCGGCCAGTTTTCTGGTGCATCGGGATCCTCGACAGCGAAGCGCAATTTCTTCTCTTTGAGCTTCTTCACGACCCAGGAAATGATTTCCTGGTTACTCTTAGCTCCCTCCTTCTCCGCTTCCCGCACCAGCTCGAGGGAATTGCGGTTGAACTGGGGGTAGAAGGGAAGCCAACCCAGACGCACTGCCCTAACCTGCACATCCATAGTATGCCCCCGGGCTATATCCGCATTGGTCCCGCTCGCACTTCCCTTGGCGCCAGTAGAGGGAATGGAGTAATAGGCGGTAAAGCTGCGCTCGTAGCGCCACTGGTCGGTGTGGGTGTAGTGGAAAGAAGGGGTATTTTGCAGTCGCGGCGGCTTCTGCCAGTCAAGGGCAAAGGCCAGAGTAACCCAGGAGGCCATGGGACCAACCTTCTCCTGGCCGACGTAATGATTCAAGCCTCCGCCATTTCGGCCCACACAACCGCAAAGGATCAAACCCCCGATGGCTGCCCGGTAGAGCAAGTTGCTGTGGTACCATTGGTTGACTCCCGCGCCGATGATGACCATGCATTGGCCTTTGGTTCTTTCGGCTGTCGAGGCCCACTCCCTGGCGAATTGAACGACCGTCTCCCGGCCAATTCCAGTAAATTTTTCCTGCCAGGCCGGGGTATAGGACATCTCCTCATCGTCGTAATTTTGCGGGTACTCCCCCATTAGGCCACGGCTAATCCCAAACTGGGCCATTAAGAGATCGTAGACCGTGGTTACCGGGATTCGGCCTTCCTTCGTTATATTTTACGGGGACCCCCCGGGAGAAGGTCTCATCTTCTGCAAATTCGGCGAAGTTGACCTGCAAAACCTCGTCGTGATCATCCAGGAAACTCAGAAGGGGGTCAATGTCCGAGCCATCGAAGCCGTCTTTCATGTCCAGATTCCACTTGCCCTTCTCCTTCTGCCAGCGAAACCCGATGCTCCCCTGCGGCATCCGGGGTTGGCCGGATGATTGATCGAAGACTAAAAATTTCCAGTCCACATTTTCTACATCGCGGTATCGGGTCAACCGTTCGGCCCGAAGGAAGCGACCGGGAAAAAAGGAATCATCGTACTTCTTTAAGGTCACCAGGAACGGGCCATCGGAAAAGCGCCTTAAATAATCGATGAAGAAAGGGGTCCGGTTCTCGAAGTGGAACTCTTTTAGGATCACGTTGTTCACAGCCATCCAGAAGGCGCCGTCCTGGCCAGCATTGATCGGAATCCACCAGTCGCCGTGTTTGGCTACCTGACTGAAATCGGGTGAGAGGACGACGAGTTTGGCCCCCTTATGCCGGGCCTCAACGAGGAAATGAGCGTCCGGGGTTCGGGTTGCGCTCAGATTAGAACCCATCACCACAATGTATTTGCTATTGAACCAGTCCGCGCTCTCGGCGACGTCGGTTTGCTCACCCCAAATTTCAGGGGAGGCAGGCGGCAGATCCGTGTACCAATCGTAAAAACTCAGGTTCACGCCTCCGAGTAATTGCAAAAACCGGGATCCACCCGCATAGCTCAGCATGGACATGGCTGGAATGGGAGAGAAGCCAATCACTCGATCGGGACCATGCTTTTTGGCGGTATAAAGGGTGGCGGCGGCAATAATCTCCAGAGCCTCATTCCAGGTGATCCTCCGGAAGCCGCCCTTACCCCGCGCTTCCTGATAGCGCTGGCGAAGGGTTTCGTTCTCCACGATCGAGGCCCACGCAGTAACTGGGTCTTCATGCCTTCCCCTAACCTCGCGCCACAAATCCACGAGTACCCCCCGTATGTAGGGATACTTCACACGAGTAGGGCTGTAGATGTACCAGGAAGAGGAGATCCCCCGGGGGCAACCACGTGGTTCATAGGATGGCAGACCTGCTTCCAGACTGGGATAGTCAGTAGCCTGCATCTCCCAGGTTATGATCCCCTCCTTGACATAAACCATCCAGGAGCAGCTACCCGTACAGTTGACCCCGTGGGTACTGCGTACCACCCTGTCGTGCTGCCAGCGGTTACGGTAGAACTCTTCCCACAGTCGCTGCTTGGGATCGTAGATATCCTGAATCCAACTCATCTCAACCTGCTTCTTTCTTTAAGGCTTCTTCCACGAGTGGCTTCCGGACTTTTTGGAGACGCTTCCGCCACATCAGTTGTGCCGAAAAAAGGAAGATAAGAACACATCCTAAAGCTAATAAACTGAACCGGATAGTAGCCCTTGCAGGTTCTTGCTCAGCGACGGCTTGGAAGAAAGCCCTTAGGTGACTTTGTTCCTGGGGGGTTAGAGGCCGGCTTTCGTACAGGAATTTCATGGTGGGGTAGCTGGAGGGGGTGGATAACATGGCGATAATCTCATCCTCACCGTGTTCCTTATAGATGCGAGTCATGTCAGGGCCTAAAGTGCCGCCACCTAAAGCCCCGAGGCCACCGGCATTGTGGCAGCCCATGCAGGAGGCACCTCCCTTTTGGAAGGGGATGGTGCCGTTGAACAGGCGTTGGCCTATGAGAGGATCACCAGGAATGGGCCTTTCCTTGGCCAATACTGAAATAGGAGCAGGCTGCTCTTTTGCCCGGTCTTTTGAGTGAATAACATGAGCAAAAGATGTGGCCTCTGCGAGGAAGGCCGTGGCCCAGCCCAGCATAAGCAATCCATAACAGAATTTCGCCCCCAGCTTACACCTCTCGAAAGACTCTCCCTCGCTCTAACCCTCCCCCTCGAGGGGGGAGGGTAGGGAGGGGGTGGAATTGCAGTACCCTTCGGGCTCGCAATGAAAGTAACGATAATTTTGTCGTCTGTATTAATACAGACGCATTAAATCATTTGACTCAAAATCGTTTCCCTCTCCCCTCGCGGGAGAGGGCCAGGGGCCCTGAACCATGTGAGGTTCAGGACGGCCATGCACCCCACGTGGTGCATGAGGTGAGGGGGATTAGGGTGAAATCGGCTTCATTCACCCTCACCTTTACCCTGTGGAGTAGTTAAGCTTACTCCACAGGGCAAGCCCTCTCCCGTCAAGGGAGAGGGAGTCTGTTGTCAAGATACTTCCTGCGTTTGTATTGATATCTTCGCCTTTGGGCTACACTGTGGTTTCAAACTATGCCTGATTAATTGAATCTCCTACAGGTAATAGGAGAAATAAATAGGGGGAAAGCCCTATTTTATGGTGAAAAATACCTTATTTTTATCCCTCTACCATCCTCTAAGGCGGAGTATACTTCTAATCAAAAGAGACTAAAGAAGTTACATAGGAGGGAGTGAAGGGCCCTCTTTTCCCCTAACACTCAAATTCTCCCGCAGGTACGACAACTTTTTCGACCCCCTCCTGACGCACCGTTGGCGTGATGGAATAAGCAGAAAAATCGACCATAAGATTTTTTTCTCTCTCTCACCCCAGGCTAAAATCTGCGGGGAGAGAAAAACCGTTATAAAGGTGCAAAAGATCCAAAGGCACTTCATGATATCCCGATTATCATTTGAGCAAGGAAATTAGCGGAATGAGGCCAAACCAGATAATATAGGACAATGCGAGAGCCATAATCCCATCTATGCGCCGGTCAAAATTATCGGATTTTATGAGCTTGACCAAAGCATAGAGGAGAAGAGCCCCGTGGGGAATAGGGCGGGATCTGTATTTTTCAGGACGCTAATACTTTTTCTTTCCAGCCTTAATAACGGCATGCCCCCCGAATTGCTGCCGCAGGCCAGCGAGGATTTTATCGGAAAAAGAATCGGACTGGCGAGAACGGAAACGCTGGAAGAGGGAGGCGGAGATGACCGGAACGGGTACTGCCATGTCAACGGCCTGCTGCACAGTCCATCGCCCCTCTCCGGAATCTTCCACGTATCCCTTGATGGAAGAGAGGTTTCTGTCTTTTTTCAGGGCCTCTTCGGCGAGCTCCAGGAGCCAGGAACGGACTACGCTGCCCTGATTCCACAGGTGGGCTACTCTGGACAAATCGAGGTTTTTCCCGTAAGGAGATGCTTGAAGGAGTTCAAATCCCTCCCCGTAGGCTGACATCATTCCGTACTCAATTCCGTTATGGGTCATCTTGACAAAATGCCCGGCCCCGGTCTTGCCGCAGTAAAGGTATCCATCATTCGGGGCTAAAGTCTTGAAAATGGGCTCGAGGTAGCGGAAAATTTTCCGCTCTCCCCCGATCATCAGGCAATAACCGATCTTCAACCCCCAGATTCCTCCACTCACGCCGGCATCCATATAATGGATCCCCAAAGGTCGAAGCTCCCGCGCGTGGCGGAGATCGTCCTTGTAGAAACTGTTTCCCCCCTCCACCAGGATATCTCCCCTGCTGAGCAGGGGGCGGAGGTTTTCGATATGCTCGTCAGTGGCTTTCCCTGCCGGGAGCATGAGCCAGACGACCCGCGGGCGCTTAAGCGCATTGACGAGTTCTTCCAATGAATAGGCTCCTTTGGCCCCCTCTCTTACGATCTCCCGGGTTTTATCCGGAGTACGGTTATAGGCCACGACCTTGTGGCCGCCCTTGAGAAGCCTCCTGACCATATTCATCCCCATCCGGCCGAGGCCGATCATTCCCAGTTGCATATCTTCTCTCCTAAAAGGAAGGGATTTAAAAAATTTCTATTGGACACAGATAAACACAGATTTCCAGGATGACGAATAAAAAAAGAAGAAAGAAATGATAATGATCTGTGAGGATCTGTGAAAATCTGTGTCCTAATTTAATCAGGATTTCTTGGATAAAAGAGAATCTCTCTTCTGGGCAATTTCTTTCAAAAGTAAAAAGAAGGAATCGGAAAAAAGCTTCACCCCCTCCTTCTCAAGTTCCGCGGTAACCTGATCGATCTCCACGCCCACCGAGCGGAGTTCAGCGAAGAGCCTTTCTGTTTCATCCAGGCCGCGGTGAATGGTCACAATAGCTCGACCATGATCGAGGAAAGCCTTCAGAGTCGCCTCCGGCACTGTGTTGATTGAATCAGGGCCGATCAGCTCCTCCACATATTTGATATCGCTGTAGCGGGGATTCTTTGTCCCCGTGCTCCCCCACAGGATCTTCTGGACATGGGCTCTCGTCAGGCGCTCGAAACGTCTTCTCGAGAAAATTTCCCTGTATTTTTTGTAGGCGATTTTGGCATTGGCCACGGCGGCCTTTCCGAGCAGATTTTTTATCCTTCGCTTTTCGGCCTCTGAGGATGCCGAAGTGAGGCGGGTTTCAAGGAGTTTATCGGTGAGCGTATCCACCCGGCTGACGAAAAAACTGGCGACGGAAAAGATCTCGTCGATGGGCCTCCCTTGCTCAACCCTCTTTTCGAGGCCGCGGACATATGCTTCCGCCACCTCTTCGTAGCGGTTCACAGAAAAGAGAAGGGTGACATTCACGTTTACCCCTTCGGCGGTCAAATGTTCTATCGCCGGGAGCCCTTGTTTAGTAGCCGGGACTTTGACCAGGACGTTTTTTTTGCCCAAGGTCGAAAAAAGACGCCTGGCCTCGGCTACGGTCTTGTCCGTTTCATAGGCCAGATCCGGGGATACCTCTATACTGACAAAACCGTCCAGGCCGCCGCTCCTCCGGTAAACAGGCCATAACAACTCAGCGGCCTTGGAGATGTCTTCAATGGCCAGGCCAAGAAAAATTTCCTTTTCATCACGGATCCCTTTTGCCAAGAGGTTCTTGATGGAGGCGTCATAATCTTTGGACCCGGAAATTGCTTTCTGAAAAATGGTGGGGTTGGAGGTGATTCCAGTCACACCGTCTTCATCGATCAAACGCTTGAGTTCGCCGGAGTTGATCAGGTTGCGGCTGAGATTGTCGAGCCAGATACTCAGGCCTATTTCCTGGAGTCTCCTAATTGCATTATCCTTCATGGCCGCCTCCATAGGTTAGGATAAATTCTGAATCCGAAGCAGGAAAATCTAAGCACTTGTTCATTCTGGGTTGACCACCCACGAATGATGAAAACTAAAATATCTCCCTCTCCCTCCCCTTTACCCCGTGAAATAGAGCGAAAATTTCACAGGGTGAATCCCCTCCCGCCAGCGGCTGATCATGTCCTATATCTTGTTGCGGGACACGAGGGGGGTGGAATAGTAGGTTCTACCTACTCAAAGAAGGCGATGGCAAAAATTTACTTAGTTTTCAGCTTGTTACTCTCCCCTCCCTTGAGGGGAGGAAGGGGGTGGAGATCGGCGCAAATCTGTGTCCCATTGGATTTATTCAAACCTCGTGATCTTCACCCCGATAAAGGGCATTTTAGAGATATATTCTTTTAAGAAAACTTTTTTCACAGCGCCGCCCTTATTTTTTATTCCGCTGGCGTGGATTAAATAAACCTCTCTCCTCCCGAGTTTTTCTTCTATTTTTACGATCCCTACATGTCCCACGCATTCATCGCCCTTCCTCTTTTCTGGAGGGGTAATGAAAAAGAGAATATCCCCGCTTTGCAAATTTTTCATTCCCCGCAACAAAGCTTCGGAGAGAAGGACGTCACAGAGATCTCTGCCTCTCGATCCCTTGATTCGCACATGGCGACCGATCTCAAAAGTAATTTCTTTCCCCCATTTGCCGCTTGCGATCATGTCCTCTCCATACTGAAAACGGTCATCGTAGTTGACCACCTTCCCATCTTTGAGCATGCCCCGGGAATGGAAGCGTTTCTCCAAGGCGATTTGCATAGCCTCTTCGGGAGTAGTACTTAAGGCCAGCTCCACAGCCCGGAAGGTTAAATACAGGCAGTCAACTTTTTCATCCGCAACAATCATGGCCTTAGTGACATAGTCTCCTTGGGGATCTTCATCGTAAGGGGTGCCGATAAATTTTTCTGCCCAGAAGGCGATTTTCTCTCCGGCCGTTTTCCCCTGGAGGGTTGGCTGCAGATTGGCAATCTCTTCCACCGTGAGGGCATAACTAAATCCAGCGGAAAAGACGAAGACCCAAAAGAGAAAGAAAGGATAAAAGCTCTTAATCTTGAGGGATTTGGATATGGCGAGCACTCAGATGAATTCTCCTTTAGGGGACAAAAAAAATTGGATAAGGAAAGTCCATCTGGGGAATCATACCAAATCTTAGTCCGGATGAAAATCTATTTCTCTGCCTCCTCTACTTATATTTTCCCGGTAATTTGCCGATAAATAATAGAAAATCCAGATAAATCGGAGCAAATCAATGCCATTTCTGGAAAAGGATGGGGTTCTAACCACTAAGGAAGCAACGGAGTATTTAAAGATTTCCAAACCCACCTTCATTAAATATATCCGTCTGGGAAGGATCAGGGCTATTAAAGCCGGGAAGGGATGGAGAGTTCTTCAGTCGGAGTTGTATCGCTTTCTAAAGGGGGGAAGAGGCAGATAAAAATGGGTCTCGGGAGGAATCTATGTATGGCTTTTTCTTTAATCTCCGTTTTCGCCTGATTCTACTCGTTCTTTGCGCGGTTATCCCGGCGCTGGGAGTGACGCTCTATTCAGGTTTAGAACAGCGACGGATAGCAGCTCATCAGGCAAAAGAACAAGCCTTGAGGCTGGCCCGACTCTTCTCCAGCAGCCAGAATGAACTAATTGAAGGAGGGCGTCATTTACTCTATACGCTGGCTCAACTCCCCCCTGTTCGCGACCATGATTCAGCTTTTTGCTGTTCCCTCTTTGCCAAGCTTCTCAAACAATACCCGTGGTATCTCAACATCGGGGCGGCAAAGCCCGATGGCCAAATATTTGCCAGCGCCGCCCCTATAGTCCAACCGGTCAACATCGCTGATCGTTCTTATTTTCAGCTCGCTGTTAAGACCCGCGGCTTCGCCATTGGCGATTACCAGGTTGGTCGCATTGTTGGCAAGCCCGTAGTAAATTTTGGATACCCCGTCCTCGACGAAGATGGTGTGACAAAGGCTGTGGTCTTTGTGGCCTTGAGTCTGGCTTGGCTCAATGAGCTCGCCGCCAGAGCAGATTTGCCTCCCGGTTCGACGCTCACGGTCGTTAATCACAATGGCTTGATCTTAGCCCACCATCCTGAACCAGGGAAGTGGGTCGGCAAGAGCATGAAGAAAGCCTCCACATTCAAAGCGGTCCTGTCCCAAGGTGAGGGTATGACAGAGGCGTCTGGCATGGATGGAGTTCAACGCCTGTATGCCTTCACGGCATTTGGCGGCAAAGTACATGCCGGAAGTGTATATGTCAAAATTGGCATCCCCAGTTCTGTAGCCTTTACTCAGGTTAACCGGCTATTGAACCGCAACCTTATCTTGTTAGCGTTTATCAGCCTTACGGCGCTGGCTATTGCCTGGATTGGAGGTGATCTGTTAGTTCGCCGGCGCATGGGTACGCTGGTTAGCGCAGCCCAGAGACTCGGTGCTGGTGATCTGAGTGCCCGCACCGGAATAACCTATGGGGAAGGAGAATTGAGTCAACTGGCCCACGCCTTTGATGAGATGGCCGCATCCCTCGAACAGCGGGAATCTGAGCGCAAGGAAGTGGGAGAAGCCCTGGAAGAAAACCGCCGAATCATGGAAGGAATAGTGGAAACGGCACCCAGTTTGATTTTGCTCACCAATCCAGACGGTCGCGTTCGTCTGTTCAACCGGGCTTGTGAGGAACTCACCGGATACAAGCGAGAGGAGGTTCTCGGGAAAACTGTCTCGGAAATGTTCCTCCCGCCAGATTGGGTACCTCTGGTACAGAAGCGGTTCTCTGATCCGTACGCCCCTGAAGTGAGGGCCCCTCAGGAGAATCCCTGGATAACAAAATCAGGTGAGGAGCGACTCATTGAATGGCGCTGCACGCCCCTACTTTCCTCACCAGACGGCCAGCCCTGGTTATTGGGTACAGGCATTGACACCACGGACAGAAGGCAAGCACAGGAGGCCCTGAGAAGGAGTGAAGAAGAGGCCAGACGGCTGGCCCAAGAAAATGCCATCGTCGCTGAGGTTGGGCGAATCATCAGCTCGACCCTGAATATCGAGGAGGTGTATGATCGTTTTGCTGAAGAAGTAAGCAAATTAGTCCAGTTTGAGCGAATTGTCGTCAACATCATCGATTATCAAAAAAGAACTTTTATCATTACTTATGTTGCCGGGCTGGAGGTTCCGGGGCGCAAGATAGGGGATATCATCCCCTTGCCCGGTACGGCGACGGAAGAGGTGATCCGGACTCGGTCGGGGTTGCTCGTTCGAGAAGAAAACTGGGAAACGGTGAGAGGACGGATTCCAGGCCTCGCGCCTCTTTTTGAGGCCGGATTTCGATCGATGATCTTAGTTCCTTTTTTGTCAAAAGATGAAGTGATCGGGATCTTGAGCCTTTATTCGACTGAGTCAAATGCGTATAAAGAGCCGGATCTGAAGCTTGCGGAAAGAGTGGGTACCCAGATCGCGGGAGCGATTGCCAATGCCCAGCTCTTCCTGGACCGCAAGCGAGCACAGGAGCAGCTGAAACGTAGCGAGGAACATTTTCGCTCGCTCATTGAGAATTCCTCGGACATGATCATAACCATAGATAGAAATCAAAACATTTCCTACATAAGCCCTTCAGGCAAACGCATTCTCGGATATGAACCAAAAGAGCAAATTGGTAAGAATGCTTTTCAATTTATCCATCCAGACGATTTACCCCTTACGAGGGAAGCCTTCAGTAAAGTCCTGCAAAGTCAAGGGCCAGGGATTCCATTATCTATCGAGCATCGACTTAAGCATAATGATGGGTCGTGGCGGGTCCTGCAGAGTATCGCCCAGGCTATTCTGGATGATTCTGGATCCCCAGTAGTGATTGTCAATTCTCGTGACATCACCGAAAGAAAAAATTTAGAGGGTCAGTTGGCCCAGGCTCAAAAACTGGAGGCGATTGGTCAACTGGCTGCGGGCATTGCCCATGACTTTAATAATATTCTGGCCGCTATTATTGGCTATACGGAGCTGGCTATCTGGGACCTGCCAGAAGACTCTAAAGGCAATGATAAATTGAAGGAGGCCCTCAAAGCCAGCCGTCGAGCCAAGGATCTGGTGCGGCAAATCCTTTCCTTCAGCCGCCAAGAGGGTGAAGAAAGAAAACCGGTGGAGATGGCTCCCATTGTCAAAGAGACCATCAGGCTTCTTAGGGCCTCCTTACCTTCTAACATTGAAATCCGGCAGCAAATAGAAAAGGAGGCCCTGGTCATTAGAACAAATCCCACCCAGATCCATCAGGTGTTGATGAATCTATGTACCAATGCGGCTCATGCTATGCGAGAGAATGGGGGCCTTTTAGAGATTAGCCTCAGCAGAGTCGATATCGATGCCATCAGCGCAGCCCAGTATCCGGACATCCATCCAGGGTCCTATGTAAGAC
>Ga0315314_1000890_pt1 | contig 29241 bp, 27 predicted proteins | sample TDP9_MG_FD_203631 | JGI IMG/M metagenome (GOLD analysis project Ga0315314, IMG submission 203631) | Freshwater sediment microbial communities from Lake Towuti, South Sulawesi, Indonesia - TDP9 | ecosystem: Environmental > Aquatic > Freshwater > Lake > Sediment | place: Indonesia: South Sulawesi... | reverse complement strand
TTATAGACTGTTGCAAAGTCCATGGGGTAGGGGGTTATCGGCAGTACGAAGCCCTTGACATTTTTCCTTGTGTATGCAAGTTCCTCCGTGTTAACATAGCATAGAAATGGGAGATCTTCAGCGTATATGTCTTGTATCTCCTCGTAGATTCGAATTCGCTCGGCTTCGACCATAACTTCTCTGCCCTTGAGGATGAGTTCGTCCATACGGGAGTTATTGTATCCTGACCATGCACCTATGTAGGTGTCACTTTTCAGCATCCCCCAAACCCAGTTATCTGGGTCCGGCCAGTCCATCCACCAGCCTCCCATCAACATGTCGTATGATCCTTTCACCCACAGATCGATGAATGTCGCCCATTCCGCAGTTTTTATTTCTGCATCGATACCTACGTTCTTAAGAGAATCTTTCATTACCACCGCTACGTCATCGTTCAAGTCTCCGTAGTGTGTAGGTGTAATCATTAGCTCAAGTTTTAAGGGATGCTCTGGTGTATAGCCTAGCTTGGACAATAACTGTTTAGCCTTATCGGGGTCATACTTGTATCTTTCTAATGCCGGTTTGTATCCCAGAATTTTAGGCGGAAACACACTTAGCGCTCTTATCGCGGTGCCCAAATAAACTCTACTCATTATATCATCATAATTGATCGCATACGCTATAGCTTGTCTTGCTTCCTTCGGTACTCTACGCAGATTAAAGCTTAAATATTGTTGAAAAGTTCCTGGACTTTCTTTGACTACTACGTCGGGGTTCTTCCTCAAACTCTCGACGTCGACCGGCAACATTTCGCGTAAGGCAATGTCTATTTCGCCTTTCTCCATCGCTAGTTTAAGGGTAGGTGAGTCTTTGATCAACTTGATAACGAGTTTGTCCACCTTCGGTTTTTCTCCCCAATAATCTTTGTTGGCTGCTAAAACGACTTCTTCGCCCCTCGTCCACGAAGAGAACTTGAACGGACCACTTCCAACGGGCGCTCTCTGGAAGGCTTCTTCACCCATCTTATTGACTGCAGTTGGACTGACGATGCCATTCCAGCCTGAGGCCAGAACCCTGAGGTATGGTCCATATGGATCTTTCAATTTAATCCTAACTTTGTAAGTGTCTAGAACCTCAACCCTATCTATCATGCCGTACCAAATGTCCCATGTGGGACCTTTCTGACTTATGCATCTCTCAAATGAGAACTTTACACACGAGGCGTTGAACGGCGTGCCATCATGGAATTTCACGTTCTGTCTTAAGGGAATATCCCAATTCAAGCCGTCTGCCGATACGGTGGGAAGAGCTGTGGCTAAGTTAAGTTTAACCTCCATAGTTGCTGGATCCGTTATATACATTCCCTCATGTATATGTTTCATGACTAGCATTTCGGTAGGTGAAACCGCCCATGCGGGATCGATTCCCCTTTCAACTTTATCCGTAGTCCCTACAACAAGGGTCTTCCTAATTCTCTCTCGCTCAGCTTCCTGTTGTTGGTATTGCATTGCAAAGAAAGCCACGATTATAACTACTACGATTAACGCTACCACTACTGCTATTAATTTTTTAGACATTATCCTACTCTCCTATCCGTTTTAGTCATAATGTTAGTATTAAGCGCTAATATTTAAATTTTAAAATGCTGCGCGTGCCTGCCGACAACGACCAAAATACGGTAAGATTAATTAGCTCTTGATCAGAATAATTTGCGAGTTGAGGAGATTGATATGAGGAAAATTAAGATCGGTGATGTTACAGTGGAGCCGGGAACCAAGAGTCGTGGGTTTCTGAAAGTTGCAAACCGACCAGATGGATCTGCGGTAGGCATCCCCTTCATAGTGATAAACGGTGCGAGAGACGGACCGATATTATGCGTGGATGCATGCGTCCACGGGGACGAGGTCGAAGGCACAGAGGCAATCATAAAGCTTCAAAAGATGATTGACCCAAGTAAGCTGAGCGGCGCTTTCATTGGTGTTCCCGTAGTAAACATACTAGCGTTCGAGTCCTCCGATCGGATGAACCCCCTTGAACACGAACGCACAGATATGAACAGGATATTTCCAGGTCGCGAAAGATACCTAAGCGAGAAAATTGCGTTTACACACTTCAACGAAATCGTCTGCAAGTCTAACTACTACATCTCCTTTCACGGCGGCGGAATGACCGAGTACATCGAACCCATGGTTTACTATCAGAAAGCCGTTTCATCCATATCAGAGGAAGTTGCCAAGAGGTCATTGGAAATTGCCAAAGCCTTCGGCGTAGAAATACTATATAGAGGACATGAGTCTCCCGGGATCTCCGTATATGAAGCCGCGAGGAAGGGCATCCCCGGGATACTTCCAGAGATAGGTGGACAATGCGACAGGTACCGGAATCGAGAGACCATGGTGGACCTCTGCGTCAAGGGCGTCTTAAACGTGATGAAGCACCTGGGCATGATTGAAGGAAAACCAGAGCCACCACCAGAGCAAAAAGACCTAGACATCACTACGCTATACAACAATTGCGGCGGGCTTTGGATCCCCGAAGTGAAGGCACCCAAATTCGTGGAAAAGGGAACCGTGCTAGGGAGGATAATCAATCCCTTCTTCGGCGATGAACTCGAGGTTATAAAGGCTCCCTTCGAAGGATTAGTCGTTATGACGTGGATGGTTCCCGTCGTCCAGGCTGGAGATTGGGTCTGCATGATAGGAAAAGTCTTGGGAAACTTATAGAAACCGAATACGTTCTCGCTTGAAACACACCTCCAGAACGAAAATCGGATTAATGTTGCGAGTAAAAAGGTGAGAAGTATAGCGTTAGGGCTCGAATATATAGGCATGGATGGCGCAAAATCTTCCGCAAGCGAAAGTAGGCGTTTATAGCGTAGGGTAGACCTTTACATTTGTAAACTTTTATATCGGAGACTAATCCCTACTCTAGAGAGGGAAACAGGGCCTTGGGGAGCGAAACAACTTCAGTTCCAGCGAAGCTTCTAGAAACTCTGCTTGACGTGGAGAAGCTGAAGTATTGTCATGAATGTGGCATTTGCACTGCAAGTTGTCCTGTTGTAGAGTTGGTTCTTCAGCATTATAACCCAAGGAGTCTTCTTCAAAGGATCTTACTCGATGTAGAGAGGACCCTAAAAGAAGATGAGCTCTGGTTGTGCGCGTGGTGCTATCGATGTTATAGGAGATGTCCCCAAGGCTTGAAAGTGCCGGAGATTTTTTTGTCGATCCGAAGTCTTGCGGTAGAACGAGGCTATCTGCAAGGATTTAAAAACGCTCTAGAAATAATCGGGAGAGAAGTTCCTCTTCCAGCGGTTTGTTGCTGGGTTTGTTTTCATCCTGAGCGAGCTAAGGTTGACAAAGAGCTGGTCGGCGATGCTCTCCAGCGTTTAGTCATGAGTCATGAACGTGAGGAAAAGAAAAGGGCTTCGCCTGTGCACAAGACTAGTGGAGAAAAAATAGCTATAATCGGCTCTGGTCCAGCGGGGCTTACGGCTGCTTACGAACTGGCTAGGAGGGGATATTCGGTCACGGTTTTTGAGTCACTGCCCAGGCCGGGTGGGATGTTGAGAAAGTGCATTCCAGATTATCGTTTACCTAGGGACGTACTGGACGCGGATATCGAGTACATACAGAGTTTGGGAGTGGAAATTAGAACTAACGTGACGGTTGGGAAGGGCACAACCCTCCCGGACCTTTTTCGGGAAGGGTACAAAGCGATATTTGTTGCCACTGGAGCCCACAAAAGCAGAAAGCTCGGTGTTGAAGGTGAAGAGCTCAAGAGCGTTATTCACGCTCTTGACTTCTTAAAGGATGTAAACCTAGGGGAGAAGGTTGAACTCGGAGAGAGGGTTGCGGTGATCGGGGGCGGTAACGTTGCTATGGACGCTGCCAGAACCGCCCTCCGACTAGGAGCCAGAGAGGTCAACGTCTTATATCGAAGGTCGGGGGAGGAGATGCCGGCAAACCCTTGGGAAGTGAAAGAGGCGGAGAGCGACGGTGTGAAAATTCAGTTTTTGGTGGCACCGAAGAAAATTCTGGGCAAAGATGGAAAGACTACTGGCATGGAGTGTATACGGATGAAGTTGGGGGAACCCGACGAAAGTGGTAGAAGAACGCCTATCCCAATCGTGGGTTCAGAGTTTATCGTGGAAGCAGATACGATAATACTATCTGTTGGTGAGGTGCCCGACGTATCTTTTCTCCCTAAAGAGCTTGAAGTCACGGAGGCGGGAACCATCGCGGTTGACCCAGTTACTTTAGAAACCAGTATCCCCGGCGTATTTGCTGGTGGAGATGTGGCAACAGGACCCGCAACAGTGATTGAAGCCATAGTGGCGGGTAGGAAGGCAGCCGTTTCCATCGGTCGTTATTTAAGAAGTGAAGACGTTGGGATGGGCGAAGAGTCTATGGAGGGAGGTGGTTGAAATTGAGCGAGTTCTCAGCACAAACACCGTATAGTCATGATGAGGAGGTTAGAATAGGCGTATACGTGTGTCATTGTGGATTAAACATAGCGGGCTCCGTCGACTGCGAGGAGGTTGCGAAATTTGCTTCCACTCTTCCTCACGTAGTGGTTTCAAAGGATAATCGATATACCTGTTCAGATCAAGGACAAGAATTAATTAAGAACGATATTCGGGAGCATAAACTAAATCGTGTGGTTGTGGCCTCATGCTCACCTCGTCTCCATGAACCCACATTCAGAAAGGCCTGCGAAGAAGCGGGACTAAACAAATACTTGTTTGAGATGGCCAACATCAGGGAACAATGCAGCTGGGTACATCTCTACGAAAGGGAAAAGGCCACGGAAAAGGCTAAGGATTTAGTCAAGATGGCAGTGGCAAAAGCGGCTCTGCTCACGCCCGAAGAGGAAAGCGAGGTCCCCATCATCAAGAAAGCTTTAGTCATCGGCGGAGGAGTTGCGGGCATTCAGGCAGCGCTGGATTTGGGCGACACCGGCTATCAAGTGTATTTGGTGGAGAAGGATCCCAGCGTAGGGGGAAGGATGGCTCAGATTGACAAGACCTTTCCAACTATGGACTGCTCGATATGTATCCTTGCACCTAAGATGTCGGATGTGGGTAGACATCCAAACATTGAATTGTTGACCAACAGCGAAGTCCTGGAGGTTAAGGGGTACATCGGGAACTTTAGAGTGAAGGTGCTGAGGAAACCGCGATACGTTACGGAGGAATGCACGAGTTGCGGAGACTGTGCAAAGGCATGCCCCGTAACCGCGCCAAACGAGTTTGACGTCGGTTTAGCCACGAGACGTGCCATCTATACCCCGTTTGCCCAAGCCGTTCCATCCACGTACATCATCGATAGAAACCTTTGCCTCAACAAAGAAAACATCATTTTATGCGACAAGTGCATAAAAGCCTGCGAAAGACGCGCCATCAACTTCGACATGAAGCCTGAAACCGTCGAGTTGGAAGTCGGCACAGTCATTGTCGCCACCGGCGCTGACGTGTATGATCCAACTTCGCTGACAAACTACGGCTATGGCAAGTTTCCCAACGTGATAACCTCACTAGAATTCGAGCGACTAATCAACGCTGGCGGTCCCTCGGGAGGCCATCTAATTCGTCCGAGCGACCTGCAGGTTCCTGAGTCGGTAGCATTCGTTCAGTGTGTGGGCTCCCGGTCAGATAAGGGGCACTTGTATTGTAGCAACGTTTGTTGCATGAACACGATCAAGGACAGCTTGCTAATTAAGGAGCACTGGCCCGCTACTAAGATCTACGTGTTTTACGTGGACGTTAGGGCTTATGGGAAAGGCTTCGAGGACTTGTATAAGAGGGCAAAGAAGGAGGGCATAATCTTCATTCGTGGCTTGCCCGCAGAGATCATCGAGGATAGAAAAACACGTAACCTATGGCTGTTCGGAGAAAACACGCTGCAAAAAGAGTTGTACAAGGTCAACTTTGGAATGGTGATCTTGTCCGTAGGCATCGAACCTAGACGAGACAGCGAGGCGATCCAACGTCTCCTCACCCTATCCAGAAACCCCGACGGGTTTTTCATGGAAGCCCACCCAAAACTACGCCCAGTGGACACTCCAACCGGAGGAGTGTTTCTCGCAGGCTGCGCTGAATCCCCCAAAGACATCAAGGACAGCGTGACACAAGCGAGTGCCACAGCAGCCCGCGCAAGCATATTAATGGCGAAGGGAAGGGTGACTGCGGAAGCAATCACCCCAAGGCTGATCCTTGAAAACTGTACAGCCTGTGGGCTTTGCGCCAGAGTTTGTCCCTACAACGCGATTAGTGTAAACAAAGAGATGAAACGGGCCGAGGTCATCGAAGCTGCGTGTGCTGGGTGTGGGACTTGCGGTGCAGAATGTCCCTTCGGCGCGTTAACTATGCGTCACTTCACGGACGAACAAGTTTATGCACAAGTTGACGCTGCAACCGAGCAAGACGCCGATAAGAAAATCATAGCGTTTTGTTGCAACTGGTGCGCGTACGCTGGCGCAGACTTTGCAGGAGTTAGCCGAATGCAGTACCCCACGAACGTGCGTATCATTCGAACGATGTGCTCGGGTAGGGTAGCGCCCAAGTTTGTGGAGCGGGCTTTTGCTAGAGGAGTGGCTGCGGTGCTGGTGGCGGGTTGCCATCTGGGTGACTGCCACTACATCAACGCCAACTACCAAACTCAGAGGAGGGTGGAAAAGCTATGGAAGAAGATGGAGCGGCTGGGACTAAGCAAAGATCGGTTGCAGCTGTTGTGGGCAACTGCCGCTGAAGGCGAGAAGTTCGCGTCTAAAATCAAGGAAATGCAGGTTATTGTGAACAGTGTGAGCGAGGAAGAGATAGAAAAAACGAGGGGGCTGTTAGGAAAGGGCTAGGTGAGTTGTATGCCGTTAAGAATTTGGCGAAAACCGTTAGATGCGGACAAAGTTAAGCTTCCGAGAGCCGAGATACACATAATAAAGGATCGATGCAAGGGATGCGGTTTCTGCATAGAGTTATGCCCCCGAGACGTGCTGGAGTTTTCAGAAGAACTCAACGAAAGGGGCGCTCATCCACCCAAAGTGACGGATGAAAGCAGATGCGCCCTCTGTAGCTTCTGTCAAGCCGTCTGCCCAGACTTCGCGATTTTTACTGTGGAAAAGGATTGTGCGGGAGGGTGTTAAGGGTGGCGGAGAAAAGTAGGGCTGTTCTCAGCGGCGTCCATTTCATGAACGGGGATGTCGCTAGCGCCGAAGGTGCTATAGCTGCAGGATGTCGATTTTTCGCTGGGTATCCTATCACCCCAGCCACAGAAGTTGCTGAACGAATGGCTCAACGTATGCCAGAGGTTGGTGGAGTGTGCATACAAATGGAGGATGAACTGGGCTCTATGGCAGCGGTTATCGGAGCCTCCTACGCTGGCGTCAAAGCCATGACCGCCACCTCTGGTCCAGGTTTCAGTTTGATGCAGGAGAACATCGGGTTGGCTGCCATGACTGAAACGCCATGTGTCATAGTGAACGTCATGAGAGGAGGCCCCAGCAGTGGTCAGCCAACGATGGCGGGTCAACAAGACGTGATGCAAGCAAAATGGGGCGCACACGGCGACTACGAGATAATAGCCCTTGTCCCTTCTTCGGTTCAAGAAATGTTTGATTTAACTATTGAGGCCTTCAATTTATCCGAAACGTACCGTGTCCCAGTGATTGTGCTCGCGGATGAAGTTGTGGGACACATGTCAGAACGAATCGTTATCCCCACACCAGACAAAATTAGGGTCATTAATCGAAAAAAGCCTCAAGTCTCTCCGGAAGAGTATCTTCCGTTTAAACCCGACGAGGATCTGGTTCCGCCAATGGCTTGCTTTGGAGAAGGATACCGCTTCTACGCAACGGGGCTCACACACGATGAAATGGGACGCCCGAGAACCTCAAGCCCCAAAGCTCAGCAGAGAATCGTTCAGCGGATCTGCGATAAAATACGAAAGAATGCGGACAAAATCATAATGACTAAAGAAACTATGTTGGAGGATGCGGAAATAGTAGTTGTTGCTTACGGAATTACGGCGCGTTCTGCGTTAAGTGCAGTGAGAAAAGCAAGAGAGATGGGGATCAAAGCTGGTCTTTTTAGATTAGTCACGTTGTGGCCGTTCCCCGATAGGCTGATTTGGAAGGTGGCTGAGCAAGCTCATTCGATCTTGGTTCCTGAAATGAACTGCGGGCAAATTGTTCGTGAAGTAGAGAGGGTGGCGAAAAAGACGCCCGTGATTTTTCTCCCCAAGCTGGGCGGAGAACCGCACAGACCGGCAGAAATTTTGGAGGCTATAAGGAGGACATAATAATGAGCGAGGAACTGGTACATCCCCTTGAAGGCTACTTAAGAAGATGGATGATCCCGCACATTTGGTGCGAGGGCTGTGGAAACGGAATCATACTGAACTGTTTCATAACGGCTCTCAACGAGTTAAAGCTAGACCCGAACAAGGTGGTTGTTGTCTCAGGAATAGGGTGCATAGGCAGAATATCCGGGTACACGAACACCGACTCTTACCACACCACTCATGGCAGAGCCATCGCCTTCGCTACTGGGGTGAAGTTGGCTAAGCCAGAGCTAAAAGTGGTGGTGATTAGCGGGGACGGAGACCTCTTCGCCATTGGAGGCAACCACTTTATTCATGCCGCTCGTAGAAACTTGGATATACCGGTGATCTGCGCCAACAACTTCAACTATGGGATGACTGGCGGGCAGTACGGACCCACAACCCCGCTCGACGCTTGGACCACCACAACTCCTCATGGAAACGTTGAGCATCCCTTTAATCTGGTTCATTTAGCGGCCGCTTCTGGAGCCGTATACGTGGCTAGATGGACAACCCTCCATGTCCGAAGGCTGACGGAATCTATTAAAAGGGCGTTGCAAAAGGAGGGTTTTTCCTTCATCGAGGTGATCACGCCTTGTCCTGAGCTCTATGGACGATATAACAAGATGAGAACTGGCGTGGACATGATGAACTGGTTTAAGCAAGCTTCGGAAATTCAGCACTATTCTGACCCGGCGAAAGCTGAAATAACCCCTGAGAAAATCCTTGTGGGGGAGTTTATAGACATGGAAAAGCCTAGTTATGGGCGGCTCCTTCGTGAAATGGTAGCTCAAGCTCAGAGGAAAATGGGGGAAGGGAATAGATGAGGATCGAGATTCGAGTAGCAGGTTTTGGTGGGCAAGGCATTATACGAGCGGGACTGATGTTGGCGATGGCCGCTTGCCTTTACGGTGACAAAAACGCTGTTCAAACGCAGTCGTACGGTCCTGAGTCAAGGGGCGGAGCCTGCAAGTCTGAAGTGGTGATTTCCAACGAAGAGATCGACTTTCCCAAAGTTATTAGGCCAGACGTTTTGATTACGATGTCACAAGAAGCCTACAACACTTACGTAGACTCCGTAAAGAGAGGAGGGGTCCTCCTTTTGGACCCCGACTTGATACCAAAACAGAAAAGCACTCCGGACGTTCGAGTTTTCAAGGTGCCTGCGACGAAAATCGCTGAGGAGCTCGGAAAAACCATCGTTGCGAACGTGGTTATGCTCGGCGCCTTCATCTCCATCACCAATTTAGTGAACGCCGAAGCCGTAAAACAATCCATTCTCGCCAGCATTCCTAAAGGAACCGAAAAACTGAACCTAGGAGCTTTTGAAAAGGGCTATGAGCTTGGAAAAAGGCTTCTAGAGGAAGAAGCCAGCAGACGCTAGTGCTTCTATCTCTTAGAGTCTTTCCGTAAGCAGAGTAAAGTAATCGTTAAAGACGTGCGATTCAGGCTTGTGCGAAAAAGGTTATCAATTTTGTTTCCAATAAAAGGTGGCATGGAAAAAGAACAAAATTTTCGGAGGATTGAGGGTTACTTTAAAGAGGAATTGGCAAAGATAGACTACGACGGGATTATCGGAATAGCCGGATTTAAAAGGGTCTACAATGGTCTGATGCCGATCCAGAGAAACAAATTGAAGGATGTTTGCGGCGGTCAATTCCAAAATGCCATGAAGAATGGATCAATCATCTGCATTGGGATGGTGTATCCTGAACGTGCTATAGATTGCATCGACGCTAGGTCGGGCGATACGATAGACAAAGACGCATGGAACATCTACGCAAGGGAGTATCAAAAGCTCAACAAACTTTTGAACCTCATTTCCAAGCGCATGGCAAATCAGTTTGGAGGCGTCCAAATACCTGCAACCCTAGAAGGAATTACCGATAAGGTGACCTACGTTGAGGAGTACTACGGGATGACGGTTTCTCACAGGGTTATCGCTGAAAACGCCGGGCTAGGGTGGAGAGGTAAAAACGAGCTGATCGTGAACAAGAACTACAGCTGTGCCTTAAGATTCGCTTCGGTAGTAACGGATCTCTCGCTCATCCATGGAAGAAAAGATGGAACTTCATGTGGAGTATGTACGGCATGTCTCGAGGTATGTCCATTCCTAAAAAACAAAGAGAGACTTAAAAATTATAGGGAAAATTGTAGAAGGTACATCATCGCACTGGGCTTAGAGGATGAAGTCTGCGGAAAATGCGTCAAGGCTTGTTATCGTCACAGCATATTTAAAGACCAATTCAAACTAAGATAGACCTTAAGAGGAATGATATATGATTGTGGGCATTATTGCGGATACGCATGACCATTTGCCCTTGCTGGACAAAGCCGTGAAGCAATTAAATGAAGAAAAGGTTGAACTGGTACTGCACGCGGGAGACTACATCGCCCCCTTCGTTGCGCCACACTTTAAGTCCTTAAAAGCCGATTTAATCGGCGTCTTTGGCAACAATGACGGCGACAGGGATTTACTCAGGAAACGATTTACGGAATTGGGCGCGGAAATTCGTGGAAGGTTCGCGGAGGTCATCATTGAGGGGTTAAGAATTGCAGTGCTGCATGGCGATGAAGAGGAGCTTCTCCGGTCCCTCATCAACGCGGAAAGTCATGACGTGATCGTGCATGGGCACACACACGAGGCAAAAACCTACAGAAAGGGAGAGACCCTTGTCATAAATCCTGGGGAAGTCTGCGGCTACCTCACAGAAAAACCGACCATAGCGATATTCAACACTCAAACATTAGACGTGAAGACAGTCTTGTTAGAGTAAATTAACATAAACGATGATCGTGGTTTCAAGCGAACTTAACTAGCATCAAGCCTACTTCGCTTTATTTTTTCCACGCTTTTCTTTACTCCATCCCATCCTTCGGCTGTCTTCGAATAAACTATCTCAAAAGCCTCCTTCGAAGTAACTCGGTCTAGCTCCTCGCCAGTACCCGCCTTCACCAGATATCTTGCCGCCCTCAACACCTCGCCATTCAATTGAGAGTCTGCAATATCGGCTAGGTGACAAACTAGGGCTTCGATGGTTCTGGGTCCAATGGGGCCCGCCCTCCACCCATGATGTGCACAAACGATGTGAATCAAGCTGAGGGGGAAACCTTTTCGAACCAGTTCTGAAACGACGAGCGTCAAGTGGTCCATTCGATCGGCTAATGGCGTCACAGTGTATGTTCCGTCTTCCCTTATGTCGTAGGTTAAGAGCTTGAAAATATCGTGTAGAAGGACTCCGGAGAGCACGAGGTCTCGGTCTATCTTTCCATGATACACTCTCTTAGCCACGTCACACAGGGTTAAAGCAATTTCACTGGAGGATACAACATGCTCAATGAAGCCTCCAGAATAGCTGTGGTGACGCGATAAGCCAGCTGGAGCAGTGTTTAAGGGCAACCCCGCGTATATCTTTCCCTCGATCTCAATGGTTGGGTTCTCGATAAGCTGAGCCACCTTCTCTCGAAGCGCCTCATCTTTTATCTTGCCCACAATCTTTTTCAGCCGAGGGTCCAAAATCGCTCCTCCATCAACCTATAACATCCTTCTGTCCCTTTGTATTAAAACTTGTGAAAGAGCCTGCGCGACCCTGGGAGAAAATCAGACTCCGTACACTAGCACGCCTACTATAGAAAACGCTACGACGATCATCCACATCGTGTACACTAGTGTCTTTTCCTTCATGGGATGCATCCGCAAAAGAAGGCATCGAAGGCTCCATATCGTGGGAGCGGGAATTGTGCCGTCTGGATTCATGGACGCCTCCCTTGGTGGCGCTTCACCCTTCAACTTTCCAACAAAGAATAGAATCGCGTTGATGGTATGGGGGATGAACATGACGACGACGGCGCGCTCGAGATATGCAAGCATGGCGCAGCAAGCAATCACGGACCCCATTCCAAAAGTTCCCACGTCGCCGGGAAAGACTCGAGACGGATACTTATTGTATAGCAAGAAGGCAACGACTGCTCCAAGGAAGGGAATTAAAAGGATAGCTCCAGTAAGCTGTTTGCCTCCTTTAAGCAAGCCCAAAAAGGACAAAGCCAACGCTATGATGGCAGTGGAACCCGCCTCTAACCCGTTGAGACCAGCGAACATGTTCACCGCATTAGCGCAAGCAGTGACGATGAAGGGAAGGATTAAAAAGTAAAAGAAGATGCCGAAGTCCACGGGTTCTCGAAACCCAGGTATCCACATCGTTGTTCGACCGAGGCGCATCACCGCCAAGGGAACCCCGCCAATTAAGGGAGTTAAGATCTTTATCCTCCACTTTGTTTCGTAAACATCGTCAACGAGCCCGATAAACGATGAAAACAGCACGGTGGCTGCTGTGCCGATGATCTCCTTCTCTAAGGTTTCGCTGACAAAAGGGATAAAGGTGAACAACCCGATCAAGTACGCTAGCATAAGAACGATGCCACCGGACTCAGCGACTGCTGGGGTGTTTGGTTTATGAATATCGAAGCCAGTGATGCCTACTTCATGCGCCCTCTTAATGTAGCTGGGCAACAGAAGAAGGCATATGAAAAAAGCCACAAGCAAGCTCAACAAGAAAAGATCAAGCACGGGCTTCCCTCGTATACACGTTATGATCATTCATTAAGAGCTTTATCATCATCGTTATTTCACTTAAGCATTTCTCACAGAAATCAAAATTTAGCGAGTGTAGTTTGTGTTGGAAGCATGCCGTTCCGTGGGAAACGTAAAGTTTTTCACAGTAAAGGGCGACAATGATCAATAGAGTGGGCAAAACCGATTCCTGTAAAAGAAGATATTCGTAGCCGATTTACCATGGATAATTGCAGTAATATTTCATGTCTTAGAATATTTTTCCTTCTGGAGCACTCCTTTTAGGTTTGTCTTTAAGAATATTCTAGACAACTCTTATAGAACAAGCCTAGCGAGGGTTTAGAATGATTAAGGGAGGCTGGAGAGATCCACGTAAACGCAGGGACCGCCTATACATAATCTCGGAGATACTATGCATAGCGAAGGATGGTGCCCTACTAAAAACCCAGATTATGTATAAGGCAAACCTAAGCTTTGCACAATTGAATGAGTATCTGTCGTTGCTTATTGAAATGAAGCTCCTCGAGTCCATCGTACTGAATGAAAAAACAACGTATAAAACAACTCCAAAAGGTTTGGAATACCTTCAAAGCTACAAGGAAATCAACGATTTGTTAAAGAAGGGAGAGGAAAAGGGCAACCCTATTCCAGGCTTGAAAACGAACAAGGCTTTCACCTACGGTCTTCGAAACTTTCCCTAGAAAACGGAGGCGGTATAGAAAAGGACGATGCGAGTATGTTGGTCTGAAAAACAGAAGGTAATACGTCAAAGGGGTAGAAGTCTTCTAGAGCTCGATTGTTCTCTAGGGGAGGACTTTGGCGGTTACGCCGTCTATTTTTACCGTTTTCTTCTCGCCGGTCCTTACGTTTTGGAAAGTGATTTCATAGATGGGAGCGTAGATCACCGCCCGCTCGGAAACTTCAAACTCCTCTGCAGTGATTCGGTCCGCGTTTGAAGGTCTTTTCACAACCTTCAATCGAAGGAGCTCAACCTCCTTGTCAGCATGGGCCTCAAGTTTTCCCGTTTTTTCGCTGAACTCAGCTAATATTTTCTTAGGGTCGTCTTCAGAAGGGGCGAAGGATAGTTGTTCAAACTCGACTTCTCGTCCTGTTTTGTCGATGATGAAACTTGCTTTGTTCTGGTAGAGAAAGTGTTTCTCCGCCTCGAGCTTAATCGTCCCGTAGGCCCCCTTCCCATGTTCCATCATGGGTTGGGGCTTCAGCCGATGATTGAAAACTATGACTTCTTGAGTGTCTTCGTCCACCTCTAGGGTAAAGATGTGCTTACGATAGTATTCAACGGAGTATTTTCCGTCGACAAAGATGTATGGCTCGTAGTGCTTGTCCATGGAAACGTACTGTATCTCTTCAGGTTTAGGCTTTAGGAATCCTGCTTTAAGGAACAGTTCCTTCTTCATCTTTTCCACTGCCAGCTTCATCACGGTGGGGTCGATGCAAGTCTTGTAAACGATGATTCTTCTTTCGGGTATCTTCTCGGGGATAGGCGATTTTTTCGCTGGCGTTCTCTCTACACTCGTAGACATGGCTCGGTCTCCGTATGTGTATGACGTATCTACACCAATGTAGAGAGGAGTACTATCTATTAAGTCTTACGATATATAACTTCATATTTTCTGATCGGAAATATTTCGTTAGTTGTTTGTGAATTCATGCTCTGAGTTTAGTCGCATAAGTTTGGCTTAGGCTCTTTTGCCGTTGTATTTCTTACTTGCAGGCTGAAAACTACACCTGATTCTGTAGGTATTTCTTCGCTCTTTCCCTCAAGGAAGGAAACTCGTCGAGCAGCGTCTTCACGATCTTCCAACGAACCTCGTCGCAGGTCATGTGCCCCATCTCTGTCTTGGTTCCTTTGTGGCGGAGTATTAAAATACGTATGTCGGAAATCGAAATATATAATATACAAGGTGTTGATGCGCTTAGGCGTTAACCTTTACAAGGGGAAGAAGCCTTAAGTTGCTCGATTTAGATGATCCAGTAGCTCTAACGCAAGTTTATGTGCCGTAATGATATTGAAGTGAAACTGAAACCATGGCGTTTTCATGTGGGCGTTGGCGATTGTTGGGCTGCATTGAGTAATGAGATGTTTCTTAGAAAGTTTTGAATTTCCCCGTTTGCTTTAGTAATGATTTTTATGTTTTGTTCTCCCTTCTCGGTTAGTACATAGACTCTTTTTCGCTGGTTCCAAACACCTTTAATCAAACCGCCTCTTTCCAGAGAATAGAGCAAGGAATAAATGGTGCCTGAGCTCACCAGGATGCCAAATTTTTGGTGAATAAGACCGATAACATCATAGCCGCTCATTGAGCCCTTTTTCATCTCCGTTAAGATCAAGATGTCCATGAAATTTTGGATTGTTCTCTTACGCAACTTTTCCACAATATTCGAGGAGGCCATAAATTTGGACTCCAGTTCAGAATATATCATAGTGTATATTCTTCTATAATATTTTTCTATTGGTTCAGCTTCCGAATCTGACTAAAACATAAAAAATATTTGTCATATTCAGAGTCTGAGTCTAATTAAATGTTTTGGCGAGTTGCTAAAGGAGTGAGTTGAGGTGGAAAGGTTTGACGAGTTGTTGTCAGAGACGATGGATGGCACGATTAGGCAGGTTTTCGGGGAATCTGCCTCCGAGTTGATTTACGGGCTCATGGAAAGGCACGTACCCATGAAGCGAAAGGAGGTTGGCGAGAAGTTTGAGGCTTTCTATGCTTGTTTGGAGAAGTTGCTGGGTTCAGAAGGGGCGCAGATTATACGAGCTACCAGCCTTAGGCGTTTGTGCCTTAAGCTACGGCGAGAATATGAGGAGGTAGAAAAATATTTTTCGTTTCTTGACAAACTTTATGAGGTTAAGTTCCAGCTTTTGGCTTCATCCTTGAAGGAGGAACGTTCGGTGTGCAACTGAGTGGCTTTTGTGTATTGCTTTTATTCGGATTCTGAATATGTATGATTACTCCTAATACAGACTTCAATTTCATACAAGTTAAATCCGATAAACTTGGAAACCTTTACTTGGCAAAATGGCGTGATGGTGGAAGTTATTGGAGTGACTAAACGGCTTCATAGTGTAGAAAAAATGGGAGGGCTGGATGATTTGTTGCCCAGTGTGGTAGATGAGACGCTGAGGGAGGTTTTCAGAGAAGCTGGCACCAAAGTTATCTACGATTATTTTGAGGACAACTTCCATTTGAAGTGGGATGAATTTGCTGGGAAACCCGAGGTCTTTTCTGCTGGTTTAGAGAGGCTTCTGGGTTCAGCGGCGCCAGTGATAGAGAAAATGATTCTCAAGAACTTGTACTTCAAGATTGGGTTGAAATTTGAGGAGAAGGAAGGCTGTGGGTTTTCAGACTACATAAAGGAGTTGAGGAAAAGGTGAAAACTGAATGGCTGTTGAGGGATGAGAAGGGAACAGATACATTGCGAAAATCGGGAATTGAAGTGGTTGGCAACATCCCTTTGGGAACGCATCTTTGTCAATTCTACGAAACTAAGGAAGATCTGATCGAGATTTTGGTTCCTTACTTTGCTGAGGGCTTGAGAAACAATGAGTTTTGTATGTGGGTGACATCACCGCCCTTGGGTCTGGAGGAAGCAAAGGCAGCGCTTCAGAAAGCAGTTCCCGACTTGGAACAGTACATAAAGAAAGGGCAGATTGAGATCCTTCCGCACACGGACTGGTATCTTCTCGGCGGAGAGTTTGATGCGGATAGGGTTCTTAGAGGATGGGTGCAGAAGGAAAAACGTGCTCTCGACCGGGGTTTTGATGGATTGCGCCTTACTGGGAACACTTTTTGGATTGAAAGGAACCATTGGAAACGTTTCGTTGATTATGAAGCCACCGTAAATGATGTGATCGGGGCGCACCGAATAATCGCCATTTGTACGTATTCGCTTGAGAAATGTACTGGCAGCGATGTTGTCGATGTCATGAGAAATCACCAAAGTGTCCTGTTCAAGAAGGGAGAAACATGGGTTCTGGCTGAAGACGTCTATAAGCGTAGGCTGTGGGAGGTGAAGGCTATTGAGAACGAGGCGAAGTTAGGACTCGTGTTTGCCGCATCCCCAGATGCTATCACAGTCACCGACTTAAATGGAAATATAATTGAATGCAACCAAGCAAAATTGGACATGGAAGGATATTCATCGAAGGAAGAATTGATTGGCAAAAGTGCTTTTGAAGTCATTGCAAAAAAAGACCATAAGAGAGCAATGGAAAATCTTAAGAAGACACTAGAGCAAGGCTTAGTAAAAAATATAGAATACACTCTGTTAACTAAGGACGGACGTGAATTCCCTGCGGAACTTTCTGCAAGTGTTATTAAAGACTCTTTAGGGAACCCCATAGGTTTTGTAGCTATAACCAAAGACATCACTGAAAGAAAAATTATGGAAAAACGCATCGCCTATTTAGCAAGCATTGTCGATAATGCAAGAGTGGCAATTTCCACAGTTGACATGAACGGTATTGTAACGTACTGTAATAAGGCTACAGAAGAAATGTTAGGGTGGGCATCCACAGAAGCAATAGGAAAGCTTATGGCTACATTTTGTCCGAATGCAGGCAAACAAATAGAGGCAACCGTGAAAGAGGGTTTCTGCGTGGACAAGGAACTCGAATACGTTAAGAAGGATGGTGGCACACTACCTTGTAGCACTTCAACTTTTCTGATGAAAGACAAGGATGGAAAACCCATAGGGGTTTGCGGGATTGCCATAGACATCACAGAACGCAAGATGGCGGAGGATGCGCTGCGGAAGAGCGAGAATAAGTCCAGAACATTACTTGAAAATCTCCCGCAAAAAATATTTTTTAAGGATAGGAATTCAGTTTATATTTCCTGCAATGAGAACTACGCTCGGGATTTAAGGATAAAACCCCATGAGATTACAGGTAAGACAGATTATGATTTTTATCCTAAGAAATTGGCTGAAAAATACAGGGCAGACGATAAAAGGATTATGGAGTCCGGAAAGACAGAAGATATTGAAGAGGAGTATATCCAGGATGGACGAAAAGTATTTGTGCATACGGTCAAAACGCCTGTCAAAGATGAAACCGGTAATGTTGTTGGCGTATTAGGCATTTTCTGGGACGTCACCGAACGCAAGAAAGCGGAAGAAAAACTAATTGAATCTGAGGAAAGGTTTAGGAATTTGTATGGAAGCATACGAGACCCTGTGGGCGTCTTCGTTGGAAGAGAAGGGCGTCTCGTAGACTACAACAAAGCATTCAATAGATTGTCCGGATACACTGACGAAGAACTGAAAGACAAAACGTTCTTGGATTTTGTCCACCCCGACGATCAAGCCTTGGTTCTAGAAAGATACGGAATAAAATATCCAGAAGAGGAACTTCCCCTCGTATACGAAATAAGAGCAGTAAACAAAAAAGGAGAAATTATCCCCGTAGAAATCAGTGTGAGCATATATAAAGTGAAAGGTAAGGTCATCGGCATAGAGGTAATACACAGAGACATCACCAGACGCAAACGTGCAGAAGAAGAATTGATCCGCTTATCTAGCGCTGTTAAGATGTCTACAGACAGCATCGTAATCGGTGACCTCAATGCAAAAATTATAGATGTAAACGAAGCAACCCTGAAAATGTACGGCACTGACGACAAAAGAGACCTGATTGGAAAAAACTCCTTTGACCTCATCGCTCCTGAAGATCGAGAAGAAGCGTTAATGGGTCTGAAAGAGGCATTGGAAAAAGGATACGTCAAAGGTCGAGAGTATAATATTATCACAAAAGACGGCACTAGAATTCCTGTGGAGATGAACGCCGCCATCATGAAAGACGCGGACGGCAAACCAATAGGATTTGTGGGCATAAGCAGGGACATCACTGAACGCAAGAAAGCGGAAGAGAAAATAATTGAATCTGAAGAACAATTTAGAAATCTTTTCGAAAGTGCAAGTGACGGTATTTTGACGTTTGATCTCCGTGGAAGAATAACAAGTGTCAACAAAAAAATAGAAGAGATATCTGGATTTAGTCGGGAGGAAATTATCGGAAAGCATTTTACTCATTTTGCGCGGATGGGCATTATTAGCCTTAAGGATATATCTTGGTTCCTGAAGGCATTTAGTAGGAGGATTAAGGGTGAACCTACTAAAGTTTACGAAATTAAGATCAGGAACAAGAAGGGACAAGAGAAATTCGTTGAATTTAGAGGTAGTCTCATAAAACAGAGAGGTAAACCTATCGAGGTTCTCGAAATAATTAGAGATGTCACAGAAAGAAAAGAGATGGAGGAAAAGCTAAGGCAATATTCTGAACGTTTAGAAGAGCTTGTTCAAAAAAGAACTGAAGAATTGTTAGAATCGGAGAAAAGATACTCTGTATTAGTAGAGGAAGCAAGCGACGGAGTTGCAATAATTCAAGAAGGAAAAATAGTCTTCACAAACAAGAGAGCCTCAGAAATTTCTGGCCATTCAAAAGACGAACTAATCGGGCTTCCTTTTGAAAAAGTAGTGGACGAAAAATATCGCCAACTTGTAAAGGAAAGATACCAGAAAAGGCTGCGAGGAGAAATGATTCCAACAACATATGAAATTGAATTGATAGCCAAAACCAGCGAACGCATTCCAATCGAGCTCAGCGGCGCACGTACACATTATCAAGGTCGCCCCGCAGACCTCATCATTGTGCGGGATATAAGAGAGAGAAAACGAATGGAAGAGCAGCGCTTAAGGCTAGAAAAACTAGCAACAATGGGCGAACTAGCAACAATGGTAGGACACGACCTGAGGAACCCATTGCAATCCATAGAAAACGCAACGTACTACCTCATAAATGAGTTGCCATTTCTTTCTCCCTCTCTTCCAAATCCCAAAAAGACAATGAAAATGCTCCAAGCCATCAACAGTTCAGTCAACTACGCTGACAAGATAATAAGAGATCTGCAAGATTTTTCAGCAACAAAAACACCCGTACTCGAAAAGACCGACATCAACACGTTAGTTAAAGAGACTCTGTCACAAGTCGAAGCACCAAGAAACGTGGAACTCCGCACAGAACTGGGCCAACTTCCAGAAATAAAGGTGGACAAAGACCAGATAAAACGAGTCTTTCTAAACCTAGCCCTAAACGGAATACAAGCAATGGAGAACGGAGGAACCTTGACAGTCTCAACCAAAAAAACCAATAGCGCTGTTGAAATCAGCTTCAAAGACACAGGCGTAGGCATGTCGAAAGAGAACATGGAAAAAATCTTTACCCCCTTCTTCACCACGAAGGCTAAGGGCATAGGTATGGGACTACCAATCTGCAAGAAATTTGTCGAGAGCCATGGCGGCAGCATCGCGGTGGAAAGCGAAGTGGGCAAAGGAACAACTTTCACGGTTAAACTGCCTATCCAGCAAGAGAATGGAGGTGAAAACCAGTGACGAAGGATAAGCCCAGCATCCTCATAGTGGAGGACGACGCAAACATACGCGAAACCCTAAGCACTATACTTCAGCAAAAGGGATACAACACGGACACCGCAAAAAACGGACAAGAAGCCATACAAAAGTCAAAAGCTAGGTTCTTCAACTTGGCGCTGTTAGACATCAAGCTACCAGACATGGAAGGCACAAAACTACTCACAACGATGCACAAGGACCTACCAAAAATGATGAAAATCATGATCACCGGATACCCCAGCCTAGAAAACGCCGTCGAAGCCCTAAACCTAGGAGCAGACGCATACATCATAAAACCCGTCAAACCAGAAAAACTGCTAGCCCTCATAGAAGAAAAACTAGAAGAACAGCGCCAAGCTGAGAAGATGACAGAAGAGAAGGTAACAGAATGGATCAAAACACGAGTACGCAAACTAGAAGGCAAAAGCCAGAAATAAACCAACGTAACATCTTTTAACTCTAAATCCTAAACGCCAACAAAATCATCCCCGAAGCAAAAACAGGAACAAAAAACAAAAGCACCCACACCCGTCGAACTACCAACTAAACCAGCCCAATCCCAAACCCGCCAAACCATCAGAACCCAATCACGCCTCATCTCGAGATGGTGGTGAGGAAAATTCCACTCGGCGCACCACCAACAAAGTTTATTTCACAACAAAACACCAATGCACAAAAATTTCCAAAAGCTATTCAAACTCAACCACTTATATTACCAGTGCTGGGGACGAACCCATTGCCCACCAAGAACATAGAAACTGACAATCCTAACCGCTTAGTCGCCTTCGATGTCGAAGGAGTATTACTACCAAAGAGACGCTACTTACTTTTCGAAGTAGCAAGGAAGCTAGGTCTCTGGGGATCAATAAAAATCATCCTAATAGGTTTTCTATACGAAATCGGATTTCTGTCCCTTGAATCCACCCTAAAAAAGATTTTCATGCTCTTCCGAGGACTTAAAGTCGACGATCTCTTTCAGCTTTATGAGGAGGTTCCCCTCATACCAAGAGCAATGGAGGTCTTTAAAACACTAAACAAAACCGGATGCAGAACCGCCCTCATAAGCTCAGGCCTCCCTAAAATCTTCATCGAAGACTTAGCGGCTAGGTTAAAAGCAAACTACGCGTTCGGTTTAGAATTAGAGATAACCAACGACGGTCACTTAACCGGTGAAATCGAAGGAGACGTCATCAGGCCGAATGGCAAAGCGCTTATTTTGAGGAAGATTCTTGAGAGGGAGGGATTATCGAAGTCAGATTGTGTTGTGATCGCTGACGACCGAAACAATCTGCCGATGTTCCCCCTCTGCTCGTTAAGGATTGGCTACAACCCTGATTTTATGGTGAGCACTCAATCCGACTTCGTCATTAAGGGCGCTTTATCCGAAATTCTACCACTCATAGCAGAAAATTTGTTGACGGTTCCTCGCCCTGCCCTTTCAAGGAATGAAATTGCCCGTGAGGTAATTCACGTAAGCGGCTTTTTAGTTCCGTTTATGTGTATGTATCTATTAAGCCTTCAAGTAGTTTCTTTGTTAATACTCTTCTTAACTCTACTGTATATCACGTCTGAACTTGCCAGACTGAGAGGAACAAATCTTCCCCCATTCACCATGATAACTCAAAGAGCCGCAATTGAGCCAGAGATCCACGAATTTGTGACCGTCCCCATCTTTTTCGCACTAGGTATAATCTTTTCACTTATCCTTTTCCCGGTCCCCGAAAACTATGGGGCTATTGCGATACTCACGTTGGGTGACAGCTCCGCCACTCTCTTTGGCAAAAAATTTGGAAGAAAGATTTTTCCCTTAAACAAAGGGAAAAAAGTGGAGGGCTCAGTTTTTGGGTTCCTACTCGCCTTTATAGGTGCTTTAATTTTCGTGAACCCCGGGAAAGCCCTCGCGGGCGCCTTTATAGGTATGCTGACAGAGGCTCTTCCCTTACCGATCAACGATAACCTAACGGTTCCTATAGCATCTGGACTAGCAATGACGGTAATTCCATAAACAAAAAATTGATATTTTAAAATTGTCTTATTAAGATTCAAGCGAAAGGGATCGAATTAGAGGCAAACTGCAATTAGGTGGGGTCGTAATTTGTCCGCTGAGAAACGTTGGAAACGCTTAACCTTTAGGTGGACTGCCCCGAAAGGTTTTCTTGCAATGGCATTATTTTTCACCCTAGCCCTTCTCATCGAGTATTGTATAGTCCATTTTTTCTTATCCTCCGGATTATCAGACAAATCCTTGTTTATAAAAACGTTTCAAGTCCCATTAACCAACGTATTTTTCACCATACCCATTAGTCCAATTTTTCATTTAATACCCTTCGGAGTAATTGTTGTTCTTGTTTCAAGCTGGATGTACCTTAAAAAATATGTAGCCGTGATGCCCCGTAGAGTAGAGCCGGTTAAGAAGTTGGTAACGCCGCGAAAAAGACCATCGAGACCGCTGAAGAACCGGCTTAAACCGATTAGGCGGTTTTCAAGAATGATAAGTAAGAAATTCCAGAAAATGGGGCGAATTTTGAAGGCGCTATACCAACGAGCTAGCACCGCTGTTCTTCGAATCCACGGCGTCTCCTATGTAACGCAGCGGTTGTTCTTCGCGAGAGCTACTGTTAAAAGTACTGCAAGCGTCCTCGCGATCTTTTTAGCCTCGGTTCTTGCGTTGTATATGCTGGGGTATCCGAGGCTGCTTCACGACGTGGTCGTAGAATTCTATAAAGGAAATCCATCTTTTCATATGTTCGTGTTGAATACGATTGAGACAGCTCAAGCAACGGCGCAGGCCCTGTCTCCGATATGGTGGCTGACCTCGACGCTAAATAATGCGTTGCTGGCTACTGCGCCAAGCTTCCAAAGTTCGCTTGAGAGTCTTGGAGCGCCCATTACCGCGCCGATCGTTAAGTTGGATCTGGTGTGGAAGTATGCGCTTTGCCAGTATTTTGCGGCTTGGATCTCTGCCGTCACCGCCCTACTATATGGGCGGTATACGTCCCGCTTCTATCGCCCTTACAAGCTATGATAAACGATTTCTTAACGATTAATTACTTACATGTATGTTATGGATAAGTGGTGGTGAGGGTGGCTGACCGTCCGAGGTTTGGTCCGGCTGGGGTTCCTCCAGCGTTTAAAGAACTTAAGCGTCATGTGGTGGAGTTTCCGAAATATCTTCATGAGGAGGGGCTGGATGCCTTCGAGTATCAAGCGGTTCGTTGGGGGCCGAAGCCTCAGATGAGGAGAGAGGACGCAGAAACGCTTAGCGTTAACGCCGTGAAGCATGATGTGTGGTTGACGGTTCATGGGTCCTATTTCATTAACTTTTGTGGGGATCGGGAGACGGTAGAGGCGAGCAAAAAACGTTTGGTTGCATGTGCGACAGCGGCGGGTTGGATGAGGGCGCATGTGGTGGTTTTTCATCCGGGTTTTTATGGTAGACGGTCTGCCCGGGAGGCTCTTGAGATCTGCGTAGACGCGATGAGCGGAATCGTGGAGTCTATGAGGGCGATGGGCATTGTTGGGGTTCGTCTTGGTCCTGAAACCACGGGGAAGCGTTCGCAGTTGGGGAGTTTGGATGAGGTTTTGACGTTGTGTGAGAGGGTGGAGTTGTCGGAGCCCATCATTGATTGGTCGCATATTCATGCGAGGGAGGGAGGAAAGCTCAAGAAGGTGAACGATTTTCGTAGGGTGATGGATGAAGTGGAGAAGCGGCTGGGAACGGAAGCGTTGAGGAATTTGCATTGTCATTTTACTCCGGTGGAGTTTACAGAGAAGGGAGAAAAGCGTCATCATACGATGAGTGAGGTGGGTTTTGGGCCGGATTTTGGGTTTTTGGCGGCTCTTATAGTGGAGTTGGGTTTGAGGCCTGTAGTGGTTTGTGAGAGTCCGGTTTTGGATGTGGATGCGATGAGGATGCGGGATATGGTGTTGAGGGAGTTGGAGGGGAGAGAGAAGCGGTAGGGTTGCAAGTTTGTTGTTTTGTTGTGAAATAAACTTTGTTGGTGGTGCGCTGAGGAAAATTTTTGTTCACCACCACCATACTGGGCGTTGGGTTTGTTTTGGGTTTTGAAGGCGTGGAGGAGTCTGGTTTTGGCGCTGTTTTGTGCGCAAGATCATGTGCGTCTTGCGTGAAGAAAATTTTGGCTGTCTATAGAGAGGGTTTATTTTAGGCGAATCTTACGAGGCTCTTTTAGTCATCCTTGCTAAAGTTTCACCGCAAGTCATTAAAAACTCGAACGCCGGCTCCAATGATTCCCTCTTCAGATCATAAATTAAATGAACCAAAGAGTTCTCTCGGTCGATGGACAGACTTTTGACAAATCCTTTTGTCTTCGAAAAGTTCTTTTGAACTTTAGCGTTCGATAGGAATCGGTTTGCAAGGTCTGTGTCCGAGGAGAAAACCGAGAAGTCCTTAATAGCCGAAATACGTGGAGGGGCTTCCTTGATAGATGGGTCAGACAAAAATTTCTTTCTAAGTTTTTCTTGGCAAGTGGGGAAAAGTTCCAAACGCATGGGAGCAGCATTCTTTAAATGGCCCCAGCAAACCAGCCTGTCGTGTTCCTTTGTTATGAGAGAAAGCGGGTAATGCATCAAGTTTTCTCGATCCACAAGGGCCACGGCCATCTCGATTCTGCTGAAGGCTTTCTCTTTCTTTAGTCGGCATAATGATCGAAAGCCGCTGTGTCCGTATGCACGGAAGCCAACGAATTCGCTGTGCAGCGTCATGTACTCCCTTATTGCTTTTGCGTACTTTATGTTGAGTTTCCTATTTTGATTGCTTCCGACAAAGTATACGATGATGAAAAGAAGGGCGAGGAAGAATATTGCCCAAAATTCATACATGTTGAGCCCTTTTGTTAGTTTACTAACTTATGATTGGTGCGATAATCTTATATGTGTTTTATAGTAAACCTAAAAGTGGAGGAGGAAGAAGACTTTGCTTTCTGTAATCGTTATCATTGTCGGCATAATCGTCTACGCCATCACTTACTGGGGCTACGTGAAGTGGTTCGATAGAAACGTAATAATGTCTGATCCGAAGCGAGCGACACCCGCCCACACATACATGGATGGGGTGGAGTTCTTCCCATCGAGTCGCTATGTTCTATTCGGCTTTCAATGGAAAAGCATCGCTGCTCTAGGGCCCGTGCTTGGTCCGATCATAGCACTTCAGTGGGGCTGGCTCCCAGCTTTACTCTGGGTCCTCTTTGGGACCATCTTCATCGGCTGGATCCACGACTATGGTAGCTTGGTGGTATCTGCACGATCTGAGGGAGTTTCTTTCGGACCGATAACCTATGAGCTGATTTCTCCGAGGGCTAGAACAATTTTGCTCTGGTACATCCTCTGGTACATCGTCTTAATCCTTTCTTCGTTCACCAACGTAGTTGCTGGTTTATTCAAGGGGTTCCCTGTTAGCCCAATACCTGTACTCGTTGTGACTCTTGTAGGGATGTTGGCGGGCTACATGACATACAAACTTAAGGTTAGCATCGTCTACACTACGATAATTGCCGTAATCATCATGTTCCTAGGAGTTTGGGCCGGAATAGCATTGCCGGTAACTGCTCCGGTTCCTGCTTGGATGGTTTTGGACTTCTGGATGTTTATAACACTGCTCTTTTGCTTCCTCGGCGCTGTCTTGCCAATTTGGGTTTTCATACAGCCCATCAACTATCTTTCATTTTATCTAGTCTACATTGGTATCATAGGTATAATCATAGGCGCTTTCGTTGGTGCCCCAAATTACGTATTTCCAGCGACAACTGTATTCTTCGACCCAAAAGTGACGCCAACAGGTCCATTATGGCCAATGATGTTTGTGACGATCGCTTGCGGAGCCATATCTGGCTGGCATAGTTTAATTGGGTCCTCAATTTCGTCAAAGCAACTTGACACCGAACCTGACGCTTACTTCATCGGCGGCGGCGCAATGTTAGCAGAGGGAATCTTAGCGTTGGTAGCCTTGACCGCCGTTGCAATCTTATCTCCAGATGTCGCAATGAAAATTCCAGCGCCAGCTGGACGATTCGTTGCGGGTGGATCCACACTTCTAGGATATCTTGGGGTTCCGGGAGCTGTTGGATCAGCGTTTGCATCTGTAATGCTAATCATACTGGCGATAACGATCATGCATATAGGGCTTAGAATCAATCGATTGGTATTGGCTGATTTGACTGGGCCTAGATTCGGCGGGGTCTTTAAGAACATGTATGTAAGCGCCATCGGAATATGTGTTATCGTCTGGCTAGTGACAAGTCCGTATACTGGTGCTACTTTTGGCTACATTTGGGGTACCTTTGGTGGGGCTAATCAGCTCATGGCCGGACTGGCTCTAATGATTGTGTCATTATGGCTCACAAGAGAAAAGCGCCCCACAATCTACACGATGATTCCCATGGCTTTCATGATCATAACGACAATAGCGGCGCTGCTTTACCTATCCTATACAGGGGTCACAAGCTACATAGCGGATCCTACAAAGATTGGGGCTGGTATCGCTGCCGCTGTGAACATTATCCTGTTGATCTTAGCCTTCTTCATGTGCTACGAGGGCGCCAAAGCGTTTCGAAGAATAAGGGCTGAAATAAAGAAGTAAGCCACCGCTGAAGTTACAACATAACTTCCCTTTTATTTTTTGCCTAATGCCTCAGCAACGCGAGCTATCATGTTTATGCTGGCAACTTCCGTCTCATAAAGCGGGACATAAGCTCTGACGAGCTCGGGAAATTTCTTATGAATAGTCTCTAAATAGTGATCTTGCTCCTCAATTTTGTTGATTATATAGGACGATGCGGTAGTTAAGTCAAATTGTTCTTTAGGAAGAACCTCATTCACGATCACTCCGCCCGTAGGTATCTCAAACGCCTGAACCCACCCAATAAATCGTTCAATCACCGCTATTGGGAGAGAAAGAGGCAGTGTAACAAAGAAAAAAGCCGTCCTCTCAACATCAGTTAACAACTTGCGACCCTTCTCGGTTTGCTCCCTCGTCCCCAAAAGACTGGCCAACAACGGGTCTTTCTTAAGCTCCTCCGCCATCTTCTCCTTCCGAAACGAAAGCTTGACGCGAAGTGATAATGCTTCTCTGCGGCTCTCGATCATCTTGCGTAGCCAAAGGTCATAAACCTTCGACATCCCCAAGAGGCGGTAAGTGTGGGCAACAGGTGCCGTGTCAAAAATATAGGCGTCAAATTCACCCTTCAATATAAGATTGATCATGTCGTCGAACATGGCGGATTCCTCGAAAGCCGGGTTGGTGGTGGCGATCTCCACAAATGGTTCCGGGTCCAACGGGACATCGGCATACTTCAAGAACGTGAGTATTTTGTCTCGTATCTCCTGTTTGTATTTCTTAATGGTTTCAGAAATGTCGATTTCGACAGCGTACAAATTCTTGGTGCCTTCAATCCTTTGTATGCCCTTACCCCAAATATCCTGTCCAAAGGCGCTTGATAAGCTGTGAACTGGGTTGGTTGAAGAAATCAGCGTTTTCTTCCCTAACACCTCAGCGAGATAGTACGCAGACCCTGCTGCAACGATGGTCTTACCAACCCCACCCTTCCCACCGAAGAATAGGTACTTCAAGCTGGGTTTTGAAGCGATAAAGTGTCCAAAGTTCAGGCTCATGCGCAAACCCCTTCATCTAAAAAGGGTTTCAGCCACCCTGGATATCATGTTGAGGCCCTTGGGTTCACGATCAAACATCGGAACGATCCCCCGGATTAACGGCCCAAACTCCTTCTCTATATTTTTCATGTAATTTTGCTGCATCGATATCTTATTCTTGAGGAAGGGAGGAACATTAGGTTGTTTTAGCAACTCCACCGGATAAACCTGGTTTACCAAGACACCGCTCAAGGGTATATTGAAAGCGCTGAACATCTCCAAGGCCTTTCTGGTGTCCAATATGGGCATGAGCTCTGGTATGAGGACATAGAAGAAAGCGGTGTGTTCCCTATCCCTCATCATGGTGCTCACAAAGTCCAATCGAGATCGTATAAACTCCAACTCCTCCAAGATTTTGTCTTCCTGCGCCAATCCGCCCTTTCCACTCATAACAGCGGCCACATCCCCGTATTCATCCGCTTTTTTCCTCGTTTCAACGATTTTGTCCACCCAGGCGTCGAGGATTTCCGCCATGCCCAAAAATCGGATGGCGTGGCCATGGGGCATCATGTCAAATATGTAGTAATCATAAGCGCCGCTGGTCATCAACTCCACCATAGCATCAAAGGTGGCGGACTCGGCCATCGCCGGCTCCGCCGCACATGATTTAATATAGTCGTCTACCTCCTTCGGCACTTCTCCATACATTTTCACGATCTTTTGCCGGATCTCCTCTTGATACATCGCTATTCTCCTGTCCGCATCAATTTCCAAAGCGAAAAGGTTTGAGGCCATCTCCACCTCTCCCTTGCCAAAAATGTTTCTCTCAAATATATCGGTGAGGCTGGCTTGAGGATCTGTTGAAAATACAATCACCCTTCTCCCTCGTTTTGCTAACCAATAAGCAGTTGCCGAGGAAAGGGTGGTTTTTCCAAGACCTCCCTTCCCGCCGAACAAGATATACTTGACGTTGGGGTTAGCCTGTAAATACTCTTGGATAGACATGGCCATTGACAACACGCCACACTCCATTATGCGAAGATTGAGTCCGTAACGTCACGTTCCCTCAGCAACGTCCTCTTCCACGTCTTCACATGGGGCACAGCGTATGGCAACAGCCTCAGGCAATAGTAGGGTGGAAGCACTGGCACACCAAGCATGTCGCCCATGGTGATCAGCATGAAGAGATTCTCCAAATGCATTCTGGTCTTCAGCGCGTAGGTGACCATGCCATGCATAGCCATGCCATAAACCAAACCCTTAACCGCCTTCTTTACCTCACTCTCCCTCTTTTCTCCCCCTTTTTCCACCTTCTCGGCCATGAAACTCACCTAGAACATG
>Ga0315314_1000889_pt1 | contig 29246 bp, 31 predicted proteins | sample TDP9_MG_FD_203631 | JGI IMG/M metagenome (GOLD analysis project Ga0315314, IMG submission 203631) | Freshwater sediment microbial communities from Lake Towuti, South Sulawesi, Indonesia - TDP9 | ecosystem: Environmental > Aquatic > Freshwater > Lake > Sediment | place: Indonesia: South Sulawesi... | reverse complement strand
CACGGTTGAGAAGAGAAAGGGCAAAAAGCCTATTCTTCCAGAGGACCAAAGACTGGAACTAGTTAAATCCTTGAAAGTTGTTGACAAAGCAATCTTAGGTTATGAAGGTTTTGACATAAACAAAGTAATTGACAGGATTAAGCCAGACATAATCACTATGGGGCATGACCAGAAAAGAGTAGAAAGGGAAACAAAGAAGGCAATTGCAGAAAGAGGATTACACATTAGGGTTGTTAGAATTGGAAGATTTGGAAAGGAAGAATTAAACAGTTCGTTAAAGATTAAGAGGAAAATCGCGGAATTATATAAACGATGAAAGTGCCATTAAACGGTCGTTCCAGCTAATGCTATCATGGCTCTAAGCGCCTTGTACGCTTCCAAAATATCGTTTGCAATAAAGGACACGGTTCTTCCATCTTTTCTCTTAGAACCTGGAACCATTTCAGCCATATCAGCCATGCCAGCGTTGATAAAAACCATTTCAACATTTATCGGCGAGTTAAGAATTAGAGGTTTGAAGCTTTTAACTTTCAGTAGCGCATTTTTTGCTCCAACCTTTATTAGGTTTCTAGCCTTGATTGGGCTTAGACATTTTGCAGCGTTTCTGCCGACGCCTTCCTTAACTGTGACAGTTTCTACTTTGCCAAGTAGTAGTCGTGCTTCTTCGGTTACGACTTGGTCGCCAGTTACTAGTGCTACTGGAACCTTGAAGTAGCCTGCTACAGCAGCGTTCATGCCTGTTTCTCCAAAACGGTTCCCATTGAAGAATATGTCGCTGACAACTCCGCTGTGATAGGTGTGTTCTAAGATGCCTTGGTAAGCGCCTCTCATGGCATGATAGCCCGTGAAGAATGCTGCGTTGAAGGTTTTGTCTATCCCCTGCATCATGGACAATGGTTTAGGCGACCCTGTTATCAGTTCAGCGTTTTCGTTGAGTTCTTCTGGGATGATGTTTCGCATTGTTCCATGAGAATCGTTGACTATAATCTGTTTGGCTCCCGCTTCTAAGGCGCCTTCTATTGCTGCATTTACTTCCTGTGTCATCAGTTTTCTAGCTCTTTCATGCTCCTTACCATCACGAAGCGTATGTTCACTGTGCACAACTCCGGCAACACCTTCCATATCAGCAGAAATAAAGACTTTCATTTTTTAGCAACCTCAGAACTATTTATCTTGACTTCATTAAATAAAATTGTGATAGAGAAGACAAAGATGCAGATCAATGAATTACTTAGCAGAATTAGTAAGATCTCAAGAGTGAATCTTGCGAATCTTCCAACGCCTTTTCAAACTATGCCACGCCTCTCAAAATGTTTGAATGGTCCAAAACTTTGGATTAAACGTGATGACTGCATAGGATTGGCATTTGGAGGTAATAAGGAGAGAAAGATGGAGTTTGTTATGGGCGATGCAATAAAAAACCATGCGGATGTAGTCATCACTCCAGGCGATATCCAGTCAAATCATGCACGCGCAACAGCGGCTGCAGCTAGGAAGTTGGGTCTGAAGGCAATTCTTGTTTTGCGAGGAAAGAAACCCGAAAACTACAATGGAAACCTTCTATTAGACTACCTCTTAGGCGCAGATATCAGATTTGTTCAAGCGAATTGGCAAGAAATGCCTCCAATGCTGGAGGAAGTAGCAGGAGAAGTAAGGAAAAAGGGTCATGTTCCATACATTATATCTGGAGGCGCATCATACCCAATAGGCGCACTTGCCTACGTAAACGCCATGGCAGAATTACTTACTCAAGCAAACGACATTGGCATAGAAATCAACTACATAATCCATGCAGCAGGCTCTGGAGGCACACAAGCAGGACTAGTCTTGGGAAACAAAATTCTTGAATCGAAAGTCAAAATTCTTGGAATATGTGTGGAACCAGATAGCGATTATTTGGCTAGAAGAACCGCCGAAATTGCCTCCGGTGTAGCGGAGATTTTGGGCTCGAGGGAGACAATCAATGTTAATGACGTAATTTTGGTTGAAGATTATGTTGGAAAAGGCTACGGAGTATTGACTAAGGAAGTGGCGGAAGCCATCAAACTAGTAGCGCAGACTGAAGGAATCTTACTTGACCCTGTCTACACTGGCAAAGCAATGGCAGGTCTAATTGACATGATAAAGCAGAGACGATTTGAAAAGAATAACAACATAGTATTCATTCACACAGGAGGAACTCCTGCTTTGTTCGCTTACAGCACAAAGCTTCGATCTGAACGCACATAAAAATCATATACATATTCTGCAAAATAGAACTCTAGTTGTGAGACGTCTTGAAAGTTAGGGAAGATATCGCCACAGCGTTCGTATTCTCAAATCTAATATTCTTCTCACTAACTGGTTTAAGCCTCAATAGTTCTAGTATGCATTTAGACCAAATTGAACTGAATAACAGGCACTTTCCACTGGTCAACTATGCCCCCTATTGGATACCCATTGAAGGAGCAAGAAAAAACTACTCTGAAATAGTAGATGACTTGAATTTGGTTTCCTACTTAGGGTTCAAAGGGGTCAAACTCTGGAACATCGAAGGTTTTCATGATAATGGCATAGTAGACAAAATTTTCTCGGACCTGCAAGAAAGAGGGCTCGTTGCTGTATTACCATTCAGAGTATGGAGACAAGAACAATTTCCAGAAAATCAATCAGCAATCGATGAATTCAAGGCCTTTGTTGCAAACGTCTCTATTAAACTGAAAACGAAAACAAATCTCCTATGGTACACCGTACACTATCCAGTCGATTGGAACAACATAACTGGGACGATGGAAAGATTCAAAACTGAAGCCTACAGATCCAAACTGCAAGAAATTATCAATACAATATGGAATAATGACCCTGTACACCCAATCTACATGTCCCTAGAATTTGACCCAAATTGGGGCGCACCTTACAACCTTATGAACATACAAGGCTTTGGCGTTGAACCTTGGACTTACGAGGAAGCTGGCAAAGTCCAATGGGATAAAGTGAGAGCCTATATAGACTATTTCAGATTGAGAGGCGAAAACGTCTACATTGACGAATGGGGAGTACAAACCGTCGGAGGTTACCCATCATGGGTTGCAGAACACGGCGAGGTCAGACATGGCAAAGCGATGTCGGAACAAAACAAAGCTCAAATGGTAAAAGACTTCGTTGAAGGGGTACGTAGTTTGGATATTGTCTGGAGCTATTTCGCACTTCACGACACAAACGAAAGTGATTGGGGATTGGCCAACAACAATAATATGCCCAAAGAAAGTGGAAAAGCTATGAAGGAAATGCTCCAACAATTCTTTTTCTTTGAAGACCCAGATTTTCAAATTGAGTCGAATTCCCTGAGTAGAAAATGGAACTCAACGATATGGAATCCCGGTTCCGGAAGCGGAAGCTACGCTGAAATATCCTCGGAGCTAGCGCGGTTCAGATACGATGAAACCACGGGGAGAGATTGGGGGGCTGCCATACTTTTCCAAGGAAAATACTTTCACAATATAGGAAACTGGTCAAGAATATTGGGAGGTACAAATGAAACTTCTGCTAAAAGAGCGGAGGGAATCAGCTTTGACAAAGATTTCAAACCCAAAAATTACCTTATCTCGACAAGACTCAAGATAACAGAAAGGCGATTCAATCGAGAAGTCATAAGTGAAAGGCATAGCACACCTAAAGCAAACATAGGTGTTGAACTCATGGCAAGCTTTGCATGTGTCGGAAGTGATGGAAGGCTTCACGAATCCAACTACTTTAACCCAGGAAATGTTACTTCTTCAGTTCGTATAGCGATCCTTTTAGCGAGTTTCTCTTGGGATGGCTCAAAATTTGTCCACAAACCAATTCAGCACAATCGAGACTATTTCGTGCCTGCGGGCTCATCTTTCTACGACGCAGACTATCACATAGGCTTCATCAGAGGATACATGCCAAACTTGGATGAATGGTACGAATTCAATATAGACCTTGGTGAAATGATTAGTCTTGCATTTCATGTTCTGAACAACGAGGGACCTGGAAACATTGAGATGATAATCGTAAGAGGGGTCCAGGTATATGCAGAAGCCATTGGGGTATCTGTTTCTACAATAATTGATTACGTTCACCCACTTCTAGACTTTATACCGCCAACGGCAAATGCAGGATACAGTAGGACAACATTGAAGGAAAACTCTGTCAATTTTAACGCAAGTAACTCCAGCGACAATGTGGGCATAGCCAGTTATGAGTGGGATCTTGGAGATGGAGGCAAAGGAACTGGCGAAACGCTTTCCCACATATACAAGGCAACTGGTGTATACGTTGTGACTTTAACCGTGAAGGATTTCGCAGGAAATGTCGACGTTGACAGAATCACAGTTAGCGTCTTACCCTATATTGAGTCCTGCTTTTTATGGATGTTAGGTGTTGCTGTCATATCACTTGTTTTGGTATTTGCAGTAGTGTATCTTTGGAAACGGAAATCATAGCCTTCACATAATTTCGCTCTTTAGAGCCATTAAATAGCTATCTCAAACAGTTCTTTATGGTAAGATGAATATTTCCACTTTCACCTTGTTTCCATCTTTCAGTTTCAATTTACCACGTATAAAATCGCTTGAAATAATCTCTAGCACAGAAGAGTTATAGTGGCTTCGCATAGCAGACACGACAGCCCCTTTCACCTTATTATTAATTACCGCTGGAAAACATTTCACTGGACCATACGTTCTTGTCTCATTCTTAAACCCTTGCACTTCTATAGCCGGATATGTTCCAAGTTCTGAACGCGTTTTCATATCATAATCCGACGTAAGTTTAAGGTTGAGGGTTCCAGGGTATGGGTCAAATCCAAGTTTTTCTATAAACTGTTTTCGGTACCCATCCCGTGTCACATAGTATGCTCCTTCGCCAAGTCCACTGAATAATATGCCTTCTAAAGTTACTGAAGGCGGATAAGTAGCCTTCATAATCGTTTCTAGGCCGGAATAAATCTTCTTCAATTCGACGATGCCAGAGTCTGTGATTTTGATTAAGCATCCTTCAGGGGTAATTGTTCGCTTTATCCAACCTTTTCTCTCCATTTCGATAAGATGACGAGAAGCTGTCTGCTGAGACATACGCATTTTTTCAGCCAAATATTCGGTTGAAACTTTTACTGTTCTATTCCAAGCGCCCATTTCAGCTAATTTGTATAGAGTAAACAAATGTTTCCAAGATTCAGCGCCAATGTCTAAAGAATGCATATGTACTCGCCTATTTTGAGGAAGAGTATGATGCCTATAAAAGTAACTCAAAGCCAGTTACTGCACTTATGAGAAATAATATGCCAAAAGCGATGAAAACAATGGCGGCACCGACTCTAATATATTGCATCGGCACAACTTTCTGAAGAGTTGCACCTATGGTCACACCAATTCCCGTGACAACTAAAAAAGCTAAAGACGCACCCAAAAAGATTAAGAATGAACCACCAACCTCAGCAGCAACCAACGCAATAACTGCCAACTGTGTTTTGTCACCTAACTCCATCAAAGTAACCATAGAAAAAGACGTTAAAAAAGCAAACTTGTTCTCCTTAGTCTTTATCTCTTTTTCATCCTTCGAAAACAAAGCGTAAAGCCCAAACACAATGAATACTATGCCCGCTACTATCCTTATCAAATAACTGCTATTTTGAAGCAAAACAGCTAAAGCTCCACCAATTAACACGCCGATACCGTTTACTAGAATAAGTGCAAGAACTGTTCCCAAAAAGACTGAAAGTGGCTTATGCCTAGAGCACAATGTTATAGCGGCAAGTTGTGTCTTGTCTCCAAATTCTGCGAGTGCGATTATGCCGAAAGCTGACAGGAGTAGTGTCAAATCCATGAAAGTGAAATGCAAAACGATGTATTAAAGAGTTTTTAGGCTTACGGCAATTTTAAGTTTCCCCTGCATCCATATTTTTCTTTCGGCGTTTCAAAACTAAGGTTTAGTAAACCCAAAAAAAGAGGAATTAAGGAATCGAGTACCCTAAGGTTCCTTGAGCTCTTGTGGCTTCATACCGTTGCATGTGCTATTAATCAACTATGTCGAGCTCTTCATACTATATTACAGTTCAGTCCCTCTACTTCGAGGAATGAAGCCTGAACCATTCCAACTTGTTAACTACAGAATTGCAAACGAGGAAAAGCACATTGAAAAAGAAAGATACGCATTACAGCAAATTGAAGAAGTAGCGAAAGAAACTAAGGATGAAGCCGTAAAATTGTTGTTGCAGCACATTTTGGAAGATGAAAAGAAGCATCACAAAATTTTTCAAACTATAATCAAGAAAGTCTACATGCTTACTCCTTAAAGTCACAAACTATAATTGTAAATTTATCCGCCTGGTGCTCCATGGAAGGGAACGTTTCTCCAGAGAAATTCCCACCAGTCACCTTCCGTGATAGTCTCTCCCTTCACTACAATGTTCATTATCTTGTTTAAAAGTTCATGATGCTTTTTCTCGTCTGAGGCTATGGATTTGAGTAGGAACTTTATTTTCTCGCTCTTGGTTTTTCTCATAGCATTCTTTAGGCGATCAATGGCTTTGTCTTCATCTTCAATGTGCTTTTTAACAACTGTCTTAAGTTGGTTGAATTCTTCTTCTGACAGCGCCGGCGGAAAAGAAGCTAGTTCTATGGCTGCTTTATATATCTGGGCGTGTTTTGCAGAGTCTAGGGCAATTCCCCCTAAGACTCCTTTGACAATAGGGTTCGGTAACGCCTTTAAAGATGCGTTTATCGATCTAACTATCTGCTCCTCCAATTTCACCTGTTCTTTGAAGAACTCTATTAACTCCATTTCAGAGGGGCACAAGAGGCTCACCAGACAAGTCGGTGAGTGTTGGCGTCATATAAATCTTATTCGTGCAAGTTCGGACGCCTTTGTCATGAAATGAAGAAGGCTTTGAGAACTAATAGTAGTGAAGAAACGATGGATTATACGAGGCACTCTTTTAGGTAGTCGTTTAAGGTTTTGCCAGACACCACTTCTATTTTGTAGTCCTTTATATCTATTGAATGGTCATAGTTTTTCTGCGGGATAACAACCTTTTTGAAGCCCCAAACCTCTGCAGCCTTAATCTTCTCATACAACTCGCCCACTGCAGTGACTGCTATCGAGTCGCCTACTCCAAGATTGATTTCACCCGTGACAGCTACGTCTTGCCTAATGGCTCTGCCTTCAAGAAGCGAACATAAAAGAATTGCCATTGTTACGCCTGCCGATGGGCCGTCAACACCGTAAGCTTGTGCAAAGTCTATATGCGTCAGAGAGTCTTGTGCAATATCAACACCATATTTTTGCAATATAACGCTTCTCACTTTGGCTACACTGTCAGTTATAAACTTCTCATCTTTTGCTATGCCAGTGACTTTGAAGTATCCTTTTATCGGATAGTTTCTTGGATTACTGTGACGCTTAATCATTTGTGCTTTAACGCATAAAACGTTTCCAGTTTTTTCTCCGCTGTAGGGGTCTGAAACAACGGCTAAACCGTAAATTTCTCCAACCTTGCTGCCTTCTGGCTTAATTTCTAATAGTTTGCCTCTTTCGTTAAGCTGATGTTCTAAAAGTTGTCTTTGAATTGTTTTGCAGTGGTGCTCGATGGCTTCTTTAACATGCTTTTCTTCTACAACTTCCAGTCCTTCGTTCATCGCTAGTGTTGCAGCGGTCTTTATGATGGAGATTAATGGTCTAAATTTAGTGCTCAATGCATCTTTCTTGTTGCTTTTTCTCCTGCCTTCGTCAATAATTTCTTCACATGCTCCTTGGCTAAATGGGATTAGGTTGAAACGGCTTGTTTCCTGCGCTATAAACTGCACATATTTTCTTCTGTTCTCCACTGTGTTAGGCATGTCATTGTTCATTCTAACTACTTTACCATACCCATATATTCTGTCCATTAATGCCGGATGTATTTGACCAATGGAGTCGAAGTTGCCAGCACCTACCAGGAAACTCATACATGGAACTGGCTCCGTGGAAACAGCTAAGGCTGCGGTGCCGCCTTGTATCAAATGTCCTCTTGTAGTAATGGGTAGCTGGCCGTCTTCTAAAACTGTTAACAAAGTAATAGCTTCAATTGGGTCTAGATTCTTGATTTCGTCTATGTATAAAATGCCTAAAGCCGCCCTGTGAACATCTCCTGCAGTTACTCTTTGATGCTCTGGTGTGCCAAGCCCGCCTGTCTGATATGGGTCCCATGCTATGTCTCCAAACAGCTGAGACGCTTTATGACCTGTAGCGTCTATGAAGGGCGCATGATTTGAAGAATTATCTACAATTAGTTTTGGCACATTGGATTGTTGCGCTCCACCGATGCCTGGTAGGTTTAACATTCCACCACCAAGTTTGCCGAACCACCATATGAAAACACCAAAAAACAGTAGCGAACCCGCAGGAACAAGAATAGTAACTAACGATGGAAAAGCCTTCGAAAAATAATCTAAGAAATTGTAAGCATAGACTTGCTGTAGGGGCAATTCTCCTACAGTAGGATTTGCAGCCCACGCTGTAAATATCTGGTAAATGCCATACAATCCTATGAACAGGAGTATTATCCCGAATGTTATTAGGAAGGTCTGAAGCATTCTTAAAGAAAGCGAAACAATGAACTTCTTTTTTCCCTGATTGATCTTTTCTTTGCGAATTATCTCCTTACCTTTACCCGCCTCGTTTATCGAGATTTTTGGCTCACTTGGCACAACATTGTTTTTCCAGCACAAGATGTCGAAAAGTTTAATGTTCTTTTCCTTGTAAATTTGTGTAAGTTTCTCGGCTAATGCTCTGCCTATAAGAGATTTGCCGGTTCCTGGGTCGCCTAAAAGTAGGAGATATGGTCCTGGGCTTAATTTGCTCTTGGTTGAAGGTTTTGCTTTGTTGGGGTCTTTCCAGTCTTCATACCATTTTTTTTCTTCAAGACATTTTAGTTTGTGTGCCCATTCATCGAGGCAGAGAAAGCACTCTTGTAGGGCGCTGTCTTGCCCGATGACCCATGCCATTAAGTTGTCGTCGACTTGGAAGCCTTTAGTGCTTTTGAAGTTTGCCCAGTCCCACTTTGTTTTAACTTTTTTTCCATTAACGACTTTCTCAATGGCCTCAGCTTCTTTTCCGAAATAATCAGTTGGCAAAGCGGAACTCCTCCTTGGCATTTTTCATGAGTAGCCTTCACTTCTTTCCGTTTGATGGAGAATCTATGATTCAGAGGGGTTTCTGAAATTATAGTCATTACTTCATTTTCAACCGTAGTGTTGCCTATCCATTATTTCGAAAATCATAATATTTCGGAAACAAGAAGAAGAAAGGAAATATAGCAAGAAAGTTTCAATAAAACTTTCTAAAACAGCCTATGATAGTTAGAATGTGAATTTGCCCTTCTTATAGACGAGTTCATTGTCTGCATAGATTTCTCCAGTTCGCATGTCTTTGAGAAGATCCCAGTGAATAGATGACTGGTTTTTCCCACCAGTTTCCTGAGGAATAGGAGCTAATCCTAAGGCAAGGTGCATGCAGTGTCCCATTTTCTCGTCTAAGAGTATGTTCTTTGTGAACTTATCTATTCCCTCGTTCGTGCCAATCGATATTTCGCCGATTCTTTTTGCTCCCTCATCAACTTTGAGGATTTCTTTGAGAAAGTCTTCGCCTTTTTCAGCTTCAGCCTTTACTACTTCGCCGTTCTTGAAAGTGAGAGTAATATCCTTTACTTCTCTGCCCATTTCCACATAAATCCCGGGATAGGTGAATCTGATTTGTCCCTGAGCAGAGTTTTCGATTGGGCAAGTGAAAACTTCGCCATCTGGCATGTTGACGTGACCATCACAGTTAAACCATGTTCGACCTTCCACGTTTAGTCTGAGATCTGTATCCTCGCCGACAAAACGCATGTTTTTGGCTTTATTAAGTCGCTTGACAACATTTTCCTGCATTTTTGAAAGGTCTTTCCACTCTTTAACTGGATCTTTCTTGTCTAGGAAACATGCTTTCGTTATGAAGTCTTCATGCTCAAATAGTGACATTTCGGCTTCCTGTGCGAGAGCCTGCGTTGGATATGGTATAATAGCCAAGCTCCCAGGTTTCAAGAGTCTTTTTGCGCGTATTTCAATTATTTCTCGTTGCGAAGCAGCGTGCTGTTTTAGTTTAGTTGGAGGTATGTTGGATAGTCTTTTCGTGTTGGTTTCGGCAAAAATCTGGATAATTGCGTCAATTTCACTGTAGAAAAATCGAAGAAATGGGGATGCAAATGTTATCTGTTTTTCAGTGCCATAGAGGAATAATAATTCCTCCAAGCCATCCAAGTCTCTTAGTCTAAAATGCGGCACTGGCTGTCCGCCTTTAAGAAGGATATGTTTGTACAGTTGTTGAATCAGAGGGGTAGCATTGACATTTCCTACAATTCCTATTTTCTTTCCTTCAGAAACTGGTACGCAATATTCTGTAGCGAGAATAGCAAGTTTTTCTACATCAAACGATGGCAACTTTCTTCACCTCGTGGATTCCTTATTCATCAATGGTTCGCTACTTTTAATCTTTGTTGTTGAGGGATACTGTTAACTTATTTGTCATGGCAAAATCATTAAAGGATTTTGGTATCGCAAATTAAGATGCAACCTCTCTAAAGCTTTGAGTAGTTTTTACAGCGGTATCTATCTTTGCTCTGATTTTCTTTTCCCACTCTTCTTGAGTTAGTATTCCTTTTTCTTCCAAAGTCTCCACAAGTGCAGAAAGCATATGGTCTAAGACATCTATTTCTTGAGCTAACTCCTTAACAGAGTCTTTCTTGTTTCTCTTCATTCTTCTTCCTTCTTTGCCAAATACCCTTTATCACTTAGAAAACCTAGGTCAGTCTATTTCTTCTATTTCTTTGCGTGACATTTCCTCTCTTACGGCAATGCCTAGCTCCGCAATTAGAGCAAGAATGATTGCTACAAATACGCCGATGAAAGTATTTGTGTCAAGAAGATGCATCACAAAGGCTACAACAACAGCAAATAGAGCTACAAAAGTAATAATAATGGAATAAAGATGATGTCTAGGAATCTCTCTGAAAAACTTTTCAGCGATTTCAATTTTTGAAAGAGTTGGAGCAAGCGAATGACTATATGCTTTAAGTGAGACAAAATCATCTACGCCTTCAATTTTAGTTACAATCAGTTTTAAGGTAGATGCTTCAAGTCTCACTTTAATATCATTGATAATGGAATCTCGCATTGCGGAAGCAATATTATTTTTAGAGATTCCATAGTCACTCCTTCGAAAAGCCGTTGATGCGAGAATGGTTTTATCTTCATCTTCCATATGTGTCCCGATAGTAAGAATAACAAAATTTCCGTTCACATCCCAACGCTTCAAAACCCAAATTGGATTTTTTGCTCTTGGATTGTCTTTTCGTCTATTAAATCCATGAACAGTCAAAAATTCGGTGTCTAATATCTTTATGATGTCTTTAACTTTTCCATTAATAGAAAAGGAAGCTCTATCTATACCGTCAAAATTCAATCCAATCACCCATTTGACAATTGAAAGCTGAGTAATGCCAATGACAATCAATATGAGAGTTACAAGAAGGAAATTCCCAGCTTGATTTCCAATAAATGTTAATGTTTCGTATGCTGACATAGGTTTTATCGCTTGCACCGCACTGTATTGTATGTATGTTTGGATAATTGAAAATGTGACAGCCGTCCCAACTTGAATATTGACAGGTGAGACAATTCGTTTTGGATGAAAAACTAAGGACGCTATAGAACAATAAACTATCGTCATTACAAAATAGCCAAATAAGAATAGTATGAGAGGCGTGATGTCGATAAAACTTAGTACCAATACAGCCTCTGATGAAAACAAAAGTAGTAATTGAAAAGGAATTAACAAGACTGTTGCAAAGAACAAGCTTATTGTTGGTTGGTGTTTCTGTATTTTTTCTAAAGTAGACACAGTTTTGATTAGTCTGACTCAGATATTTAGACTTTGCTAGCCATGACAAATAAGTTAACAGTATCTTATTGAGGGTTGTAAGGTTCTATTCTTACTTTGAATTCCACGACTTCGTCAAATTCTTGCTTTATCTTCTCTTCAATTTCAGTGGTTAGCTTGTCAGCTTCATTTACTGTCATGTTGCCGTCCACTTCAACGTGCATATCACCTACTACGTAAGGACCAAGTTTTCGCAAGCGAATGTTTTGCACTCTTTTAACATGTTGAATGCTTTTTGCTATATTTTCTATGTCTGAGACTATTTCTGGGCATGAGCATGCGTCCATAAGCACTAGAGAGGCTTCTCTTATTGTGACGTAGGAGACTATGAAGATAAAGACGGCAATTATTATGCCTGCAATCGAGTCTGTTTGTATTATACCCAAGTAGTGGCTGAAAGCTATACCAAAAAAGGCGGTTAATGATGTTAGAACATCTTTTATGGAATTAAGCGCATCAGTTCTCAATGCCAGGGAGTCAATCCTCTTAGCTGCACGCAACTTGTAGAGCGATAAAGACAGCGCAATTGCTGTAGCGATTACGGCAGTTGCCATAGCAAACTCGGCATTAACAATTTCTCTTGCATAAAGCAGTATCTGATAAGATTCGTATAAAATGACAAAGCCGAGGCCAATCATGAAGAGGGCAGCTACAATGCTTGAGAAGGTTTCAACTCTGTAGTAGCCGAAATGAAATTTACCATCTGGCGCCTTGCGGGATAGGCGTATGCCAAGCCAAACAATAAGTGACACCACAGCATCAGCGAAGGAGTGAGCGCCATCAGCGATTAAGCCTACGCTTCCTGAAAGTAGTCCAACGAAGACTTCGAAGATGCCTACGAGAACGAGTATGGAGAAGGATTTAGCTGCGACGCCTCCGCCTTTAGAAAGTTCAGCATGATGCAAATGCTCACTCGCCTTTTTGCGTAACCAATCCGCCAAACTAATCTTGTAAGCGTTATAGTATTTTTACATTTCCGCTCATTCAGTTAGAAAGCTAAAATAGAAATCGTGGTCTGAAGAAATGTGTTTAGAGGAGTGCTATTTAATTGAAGCGTGCAGTTGGAAGGAGTGTTTTCAAGAATTTGGAAGACATGATTGAGTTTGCAAAAGATGGCATCGTCAGCAAGACTGTAACAGAAGTGGAAGGAAACGAAATTAGTTTGTTCTGCATGGCTGCTGGACAATCGTTGTCAACGCATTCAGCAAGTTTTCCCGTAGTCATTCACGTGTTGCAGGGGAAAAGCGAAATAACGTTGGGCAAAGAAACCTATGAAGCGAGCCCTAACTCATTGTTCAGTCTGCCAAAAAATTTGCCACATGCAGTGAGAGCCACAGAAAACTTGGTTTTTCTTCTTACACTGTTTAAGGGCAGCAGTAACAGTTGAGATCGTTTGTTATCTTTGTTCTTTTGCGACCGTGTACTGTCGATTCTTTACGTCGCAGTCTATTTTGCCTTCTTCAAAGAGTTTTTGCAAAACTTTGAAAACAGTTTTTGGCGGTTTTCCCATTTGGTCAGCAATTTCTGAGAGAGTTAACGGTTTAGCAGAATCCTTAAGTATTGAGAAGACTTGTTCATCAAGTTTCCCCATAACTTCTGCCCTCCAATTGAGATAGCCGTTTTAGATTTTTGCAATTAAGAATTTTTCGATAGTTCCATTTTTGTGGCTTCATCTGCAAGTTCATAGCTAGATGGCGAAATTAGGACAGACAGCAGTATCAGTCTTTCAGTTTTGGCTTTCCATTGATGCATCACTCCTGCGGGAGCCCATATGATGCAGCCTACTTTCACATTAGCCTTTTCACTTCCAACCGTAACTGTTCCTTTTCCCTTTATCACGAAAAAGTATTCATCTCCCTTAGGATGCCTATGCAGTGGAACGAACTGATTTGGTTCAAAGCAGAGTAACCTTAGCAATCCTTTTGAGCCATTGATTAGAATCTTACTGTAAGTGCCAGTGGAAAACTTTGCCATTAAATCAACTTTTGCTATCTCCAATTTCTTACTATCCACCAATTTTACATCGCCCACTAGCACATCTGAACCTCGCTTTGATTTTTCAATCTTTTTGTGGTTTTCTGATTTCTCATGCATGAACACTATTGATTTATCTTCGAGATTTCATAATTAGATTTGAGTTGCATGAAGCATCGCAGACGAATTTGGGATAACGTTGCCCAAGACTATGATATTATTTGGGAGGTCCCAGACTATACGCCTATTCTTCGGTCCGTACTTCAGGAGGCGAGAATCAATTTAGGCATGAAGGTTCTCGATGTTGCAGCTGGTACAGGGATTGTAGGCATAAAAGTGGCTAGGAAAGTCGAGAAACATGGCATGGTTTTAGGCATCGATATTTCTGAACCCATAATCTTTACTCAAAACGATACTGCGCCTTTTTGATGGGTGCGTTCAGGCAATTAAAGATTTAAGGCTATTTGAAGAAGTATATTGTGGTGGATGCGGTGGGTTACGTTAAGGTAAAGGGTTTCGTGGCTAATCCTTTCAAAAAAGATAGACGTTTTGATCTGGAATTTTTGGTTGATACAGGCGCCATGTATACCTCATTGCCTGAAAGCATGCTCAAAAGATTAAAGATAGTTCCCACAGGAAAGAGGAGTTTTCTTATTGCAAGTGGTGAAAGAAAAGAGTTTTCTGTCGGAGAGGTCTACATTGAGGTTGACGGCATAGGGGTCACAAGCCTAGTGCTATATGGTTCGGAAGGCGTGCCCTCCCTTTTGGGAGTCACAACACTCGAACTACTTGGATTGCAGGTTGACCCAACAACGGGAAAGCTAAAGCCAGCAGAATTATACCTACTTTAAAACAGCAGATGACGAGAAAAGAACATACGAAGATGATTTCTAGAAAGTATTTAACGTGGCTACGAGAATACTTAACGATGAAGGATTCGTGGCTACAAGTTACTTCACAGATAAGATTAAGATTGGTGAAGAAATTGGGAGAGAAAAATAAACTTCCTCTTCGACGAAGAAGGCGACGTGTTAGACATTACCTTTGGGAAGCCAAGAAAAGCGGTGGCTAAGGAATTAAAGAATGACATAGCAGTTAGGGTAGACCCTAAAAGCGGAGAAATTGTTGGAATTGTAATACTGAATTTTATGAAAAGATTTAGAATGAGAAAGAGAACAGAGAGAATCGAGCTCCCAGTCAAAGTCACAATAACTACCCGCTAGCAATTTTTGGTGCAGCAGGCTGGATTTGAACCTGCGAACCCCTACTGAAGAGGATGTCTCCATCTAAACTTGAGTTCTTGAAGGGCACTTATGTTTCACTTCTTTAATATAGACTTGATTGTATTGGCCAAACTTTCTTCGAGTTTCCTTGCACCTCTAGGATCGTAGGTATATTCTATCACTCTTAGATGTCTTATGTCGAAGGGAACATCATCCATGGACTGAGTTAATATCACTACTTCTTTTCCCACGGTGTGCGCAATGCCCAACTCATAATATACGTTGGGATTTTTTCCTGTAACATCAGCAATTACTATCCTCGCCTTATTGATGTATTCCCAGATATCTTCAATTATCTCCCGATTAGAAAAAATGTCATCCGCTCGCATGCATTTCATTTTGCATTCTTCAACAACCACCTTCTTAATATGGTCTTCATAAATTGGTTGAAATCTCTGTTCAAACGGCATCAATACAAAGCATAAATTTTGTTCCAAAAGAAATTCTCTTCCTTTGAAAATTGGGTTAATTGTAATTCTACGTCTCGCTTTTTCCTCTTCTCGCAGTTCAAATTCTATGTATTCATTTGCAAGATTTTTCAGTGCTTCACCTCGTTCTACTGTGGAAAGATCAGCGAGATTAGCTGGAATGCTTGCAATCAAAAATTCGTCGGGTGGAAAACCGCAGTATGTAATAGCTAGAGCCTTAGCATCCTCTAGTCCAAGTGGCTCTTCTTTTTCATGCTCATAATAAAACCATCTTGTTTGCCCCGCGATGGCACCTTTGTTAGTGATTATCAAAATGATCTCCTTTCTATCCACGGTGATTAATAGATAGAGGGGTCGTAAGAGACGAAGAGATACTCTTTTCATGCCTCTGTCTTCAAGAGTACGTCTGACACTCGATACAAACTCTTCCACACATCTCTGAACATTATCTCTTTTTGGTGTATGGATAGTTGGAGTTAACAAAAATTGGTCGAAGAAACTCATAAACGTTCACTTTGAAACCAGTACAAAATATGCATGAGCTGCATTCGATTTTTAAACATTATGTACGATTGTCTAGTGCAGAAGGTGGAATTTGAACCCACGAATCCCTACGGGAAAGGATTTCCCATGGGTTTGAGTTTTTGATAATCTACTTCTTGTTAGAGACTGTCGTGCAATTGAAACTGGACTTTATAGTACTTCAATTTAACATTATCGTGAGCTGCCACAGCATAATTAAGTTGCTCATCGGGTTCGTTTGTAATAATTATGCCTCTGACATGCTGATTTTCCTGAGCAATCTTCGTCTTAACCCACCCCATGTAGCGTGATATTTGCCCAACAACTTTGTCGCTCTCTTTTCCCTTTTTTGTTTCAACCACAACGAAGTTGCCATCCCTATCAACGCATAATAAGTCGATACGTCCAATGTCTGTCGAATATTCTTTCTCCTTCAGTTGAAGCCCATCTTCAACGAGCGAGGTGTTTGTTGCTAGGAAGTTTACAAGGTCTTTTTCTAAGCTGACAGATATGCCTTCTACCACTCTTCCTTCTATTCTTTCAGTAGCTTTGCCTTTCAGAAATTCTAGTACCATGTACATGAAACAGTCAATGTAAATCAAGTCAGTTTCAAGTTCTTTCTTAAGTCTGTTCAGAACCTCGTTAATCCTTACATAGCACTCGCCTCGATCAGTAGTGAGCTTTGGTAGCAGACCTAGCTGCTCTAAAGATTCTTCAACCTTATTATTCCAGACACCGTATCGGTCTGACTGATCGCAAACATGCAATATTGCAGTTGCCAAGTTTTTGCCCATTCCTTTTACTGCAAGCTTGCCATCTAAGACTTCGTTTATCCTAGTTTTGGCATCTATAGACTCATTCTGCAAGTAAGCAATTGCTTCTTTCAGCTTTGGCATGTCGTCGGCTGCTTCTGTTCCCCGTCTGTAAAGACCAGTCCATGATTGGTTGTTTTCTAGATACAGAAATGTCAAGAACTCATCTTTGCTGAGCCTCTGTAAGTTTGGTTGACTAAAAAACACTCTAAATCTTTCTTTAGCCAGTTTTCTTTTCTCATACCATTCTGGAACGGTTATCCCTGTTACAGGCTCCTTCATGCTTTTGACAGTTTTAAAAAGTTCTAAGAGATCCATGCCCTTATCCGTTATCATGGCAGTTCACCCAATTTGTAAGCCTCTGAAGCAACTCTTATTTGAGCATTTTGGTGCAGGGGGTGGGATTTGAACCCACGAACGCCTACGCGACAAGGTCCTGAGCCTTGCACCTTTGACCATGCTTGGCAACCCCTGCTCACTATGGAAGTTCAATAAAGAAGTCTTACTTAAGTTTCTTCTCAGTGAAGAAGATGAAGAAGGAGAACAGAAAATAATTTTATTCTCTCACAGAGACTAGAAGGCTACTCTTTTTTAGCGGGCTACTTCTCTCTTCTTAAAACGCAGATTTCTGCTCCTACATTTGCGACAATTAGTTGCACTCATCGGATTTCTTGCTCCACATTCTCTGCAAATCTTCATATACAATCTATGCTGCTGAGCTAAAGTCTTCTTAAACGGGTCAGTAATTGGCATTGCTTCATTTCCTCATCATTACCTAGTTGCCTACTTTTCAGATTTGCAACGAGTAGATATACTTTTCTTTTTCAATCTCTCAGCCAACAGTTTCGCAAGATCTCTAGGCTTTTCGGCAACATCAACACCAGCTTTTTTAAATGCCTCAATCTTACTAGCCGCTGTTCCAGTCCGCCCCATAATAATCGCGCCAGCATGACCCATACGTTTCCCAGGCGGCGCAGTTCTTCCTGCAATAAAGGCTGCAACTGGCTTACTGTACCCTTCGTCTGCGATGTATTCTGCAGCTAACTCTTCTAAATTGCCGCCAATCTCGCCAATTAAGGCAACAGCCTTAGTCTGCTTGTCTCGTTCAAACTCTTTAAGAACATCAATGAAGCTTAAGCCGACGATTGGGTCGCCTCCCAAACCAATGCAAGTGGACTGTCCTAAACCTGAAACCGAAAGCCCAGTTGCAATCTCATAGGTTAAGGTCCCGCTTCTTGAGGCAACTCCAACAACTCCTTGCTTAAAAACGTGAGCAGGCATAATGCCAAGTTTACATTCATTAGGCGCAATGATTCCAGGCGTATTAGGACCGATAATGGTGGCTTTCGCTTGTTTCGCTCTTGCCATAACTTGAATAGCGTCTTTAACTGGAATATGCTCCGTAATAATCACGATAGTTTTTAATCCAGCTTCAATAGCCTCAAAAGCCGCATCAGCCGCAAATGGGGCAGGAACAAAAATTATAGATGCATTCGCCTCATGCCTTTTAATGGCTTCTTCAACAGTGTCATAAACAGGAACCCCTTGAACCTGTGTTCCACCTTTCATAGGAGTTACGCCCGCAACAATTTGCGTTCCATAATCAAGCATAAGCCTCGTATGGAAACTACCCTGCCCGCCCGTTATGCCTTGAACAATGGCACGAGTTTGTTTGCCAACAAAAACTCCCACGCGTTATCCTCCAGTTTTTGCAATTTCAACAGCCTTCAATGCCGCTTCTTCCATGCTATCTAAGAAGTGGATGCCAGCTTCTGTGAGAATTCGCCTTCCTTCTTCCTCATTTGTTCCCACCAGCCTAATGACAATAGGTTTGGTGAAGCCGACACGTTTCTTGGCTTCAAGAATTCCTTTGGCAACTTCGTCACATCTGGTTATGCCGCCTAGAATGTTAATGAATACCACTTCAACTTTTGAGTTAGATAAGACAATGTTAAGCGCTGAAGCCGTCATATCAGCTGAGGCTCCTCCGCCTACATCGAGAAAGTTTGCTGGTTTGCCACCGTAAAATTGAACTGCATCTAAAGTAGCCATAACGAGTCCTGCGCCGTTTCCTATGATTCCTATGTTTCCATCGAGCTTAACATAGGCTAACCCAGTTTTTTGAGCTTCAATCTCTTGTGCAGACAGTTCAGTTTCTCCTTCTGAAATCAGTCGCTTCTGGTATTCTGGATGGCGGTAAAGAGCGTTGTCATCGATTAATATGCGTGAGTCTGCAGCAACAAACGTTCCTTCCGCTGTTTCCATAAGAGGATTAATCTCTATCAGTTCAGCGTCATAGTCCATGGCAATCTTGTAAAGTTTAAGGAAAATCATGGCAAGGTCACGCAGCTGACTACCCCCATAACCCAGTTTTCCCGCAATCTGGTATGCATGGTAAGAGCGAAACCCATAAGTTGGATCTATGAAGACCTTGATTATTCTTTCAGGCATCGTCACAGCTACTTCTTCTATATCTATCCCACCCTCTGAAGAAGCAACAGCCACATAACTGCACTCTGCCCTATCAATTGTTATGCCAAAATACAGTTCCTTCTTTGCAACAATTTTTTCCTCCACCAAAACCTCCTTGACCTTAACTCCTTTTATCTCTGCGCCCAGCAATTTTTTTGCTGCAGTTTCGGCTTCTTTGGAAGAGTTGGCAAAGAGTATCCCCCCGGCTTTTCCTCTTCCGGAAACAAGAATTTGTGCCTTTATAGCCACTGGAACGCCAAGTTTTGCAGTTACTTCTTTAACCGATATAGAGGAAGTTGTCAATTCTCCATGTGGTATTGGAATTTCGTATTTTTGAAAAATTGTTTTGGCTTCATGTTCGTATAATTTCAATTTTTGCAGCCTCATTTTATGACTTGTATAGTGATGTAAGATTTTGTGTCCTGAATCCCTTCCACTGAAGCTAACTTTCTTAATGCCTCTTCAAGTTTTTCACGTTCAACAACAAGAACTGCATCCATATCACCTGCCACTCTAAAAATTCGTTGAACAGGAAAATCTGCAATTTTCTGGTAGGCTTTAACTCGTTTCAAAGGAGAAACCTTAACAAAAACGAAGGCTGGATTTGCTGATATTCCCAATACGTTTAATCCTTTTTCGGTTACGTCAATAAAGCCTCTCCCAGTGCGTATAAGTTCCAAGTCTCTAAGCTTACGCAAGTGCACGTTCAATGCTTGTCGGCTGATTTCGAGGCGTTTCGCCAACTCGTTTTGCTTAACCCCTAGCGTATATGTTGTTGCAGGTTTGCCCTGTTCCATAAGCATGCGAAGTAAACGCAGTGGACGCCCAGATACAATCTCCTTGTTCACACAATCACCTTGTATGTTGCAATCATGTTTACAATGGCATGTCATTTAGATATATAAAATTCTACTATAGAAAAGAACCACAACGTATTTATTGACCGACAAAAGAGCATAGCAAGTTGAAATATAGAAAAAAGAAGGAGTGAGGCGGCGAAATGTCAAGAGAAAGCAACTCAGTGTTTATCGGAAGAAAGCCAGTTATGAACTATGTACTGGCTTGCATAACCCTCTTCCACGGCGGAGCAGAAGAAATAAACATAAAAGCGCGAGGTAGAGCAATCAGTCGAGCCGTCGATGTTGTCGAGGTTGTGAGACGCCGATTCCTGCCAGACGTGAAAGTCAAAAATGTAGGCATAGGAACAGAACAATTACCATCCCTTGAAGAGGGTGGCTCGCCTACAAACGTCAGCACTATCGAAATAACGTTGAAAAAGTAGTGCAAAAATGTCCATTGAAGCTCCGCCCCCCTCCTTTATTTCCAAGGGAGGCCCCAAACGGGGTGAAAACAGCATTATGCAGCTTCTGCTTAAAAAGCGGAATCTTGTGCTCAAGATGTCAATCTAAAATTAAGTCAGGAGAGGTCAGTGAAACAGACCTAAAAATCGCTCGTCTACTCTTATCCCTTGAAGCCACAAACCCCACACTTCAGGATGTTTATTTTTATAAAGCAGTTGAAGCAGATGACGTCTTAGCCCTAATAGTTGGCAGAGGTGACATGTCACGTTTTTTGGGGCAAGGTAGAAAAGTTGTAAAGATTCTTGAGGAGAAAATTGGAAAGACAATTCGCGTATTAGAAGAAAGTGTGGATGATAGGAAGTTTCTGGAAGACCTTTTTGCTCCATTGAGCATCGTAACTATAAACACAATTTGGTTGCCCGACGGAACCACAGAAACAAGAGTTATTTTAAAGAAAAGAGGAAGAACTCCACCCCCAGTCAAAGTCAAGGCAGTGAAGGAAATAGCTAAAAAGGTTCGCAATATAACTCTTAGAGTGGAATTTGACTAATAACGAAGGGGGTTCCATGAAGGTCGAACAATTAGGCGATTGGAGAAGGACTCATTATTCATCTGAAATTAAGCCTGAATTGGATGGAAAAGAAGTTTTGGTTTTAGGCTGGGTTAAGGATATACGAGATTTGGGTGCAATAAGATTCATAGTTTTGCAAGATAGGGAAGGAACAGTTCAGATTACTCTTGTACGCAAGAAAGCTTCTAAAGAAGTGCTTGAAAAGGCGGAAAATTTGCAGAGGCAGTATAGTATTGGCGTTAAGGGAACCGTAAAGAAGACAGAAATGACTGCCAGAGAGGTCGAAATTATCCCACACGAGCTTCGGATTTTAGGAATGGCGCAGCATCCATTGCCCTTGGATGTTACGGGTAAAACGCCAGCAGATATTGATGTCCGATTGAATGCTCGTGTTCTTGACCTTTCTCAAGGTGAGAATCGGGCAGTTTTCAAAGTTCAACATGCTGCGCTGACTGCGATACGCAAGTTTCTTTCTGAGAGAGGCTTTTTGGAAGTGCATACCCCAAGAATTATTGCTTCTGCAACTGAAGGTGGAGCAGCACTTTTTCCTGTAAGATACTATGACCGTGAAGCCTTTCTTGCGCAGAGTCCGCAATTGTACAAGGAGCAGTTGGTTGTTTGTTTTGATAAAGTGTTTGAGATCGGCTCATTTTTTAGGGCTGAAGAGTCGCATACGAGAAGGCATTTGAGCGAGTTTGTTTCCATCGACATTGAGGAGGCGTTTGCAACGTCTGAAGATGTGATGCATCTTCTTGAAGAACTTATGCAGAACGTGTGCGAGTCAGTTAAGGAAAACTGTAAAGCTGAACTAGAGATTTTAAGGCATAAAGTTGAAGTGCCCAAGTTGCCATTTAAACGGTTCACCTATGACGAAATAATCAATAAGCTAAAGCAAGAGGGAGTGAAAATTCCTTGGGGTGAAGACATTCCAACGCCTGCGTTAAGGAAGTTGGCTAAACTTCATCCCTACTTCTATTTTATCACAGGGTGGCCAACCAAGGCAAGAGCGTTCTATATCAAGCCTCAAGAAAAGAATCCAGAATTGAGTTACGGCTTTGACTTAATGTGGCATTGGATAGAACTAACTTCCGGCGGCTCCAGATGTGACTCAAAAGAAATGCTGATTAAAAGACTTGAAGCGCAAGGGTTGGATCCTGAATCGTTCAAGTTTCATCTGCAGGTTTTCGATTTTGGTATGCCGCCTCATGCTGGTTGGGCAACGGGTCTTGAAAGATTAACTATGATGCTTACGGGGAAGAAGAATATTCGTGAGGTTGTGTTGTTTCCAAGAGACAGATACAGACTAACACCATAGTGAGTTAAAAAAAAGGTTCCTTAAATTTGCTTTCAGTTACTAATATGAAAACTTCCTTATACTCCTCTTTTTTCGCGCGCTAAGAAAAGGAACACACTCTTCAGAATCATCGGATTCAATAGGGGGCAGTGTCTTAAACTTCCTGACTAATCGAATGATTAGACTAGTAAACGCTCTCACGACCCATTTCAAGCTATCATGCTTCCATATCAAGTAGGCTATTTTTGGACTAATCCCGTAATACGCCTGCGCAATAACTCTTCCTACATATGTCAACTCCATGAAGTTGTCTCTGAAAGCCCTTAATACATAAAGTTCAGGGGCTAGGATCGTTCCATAAGCCGCGGTTACTATGAAGCACCCCTTTTGCGCTTTTTGGGTTTCGTTTAATGCTCTGAGTGCGCTATTCACTTCATCCATTGCTTTTCCAGTTTGTGTCAAATCGATCTTTACGTCGTAGCGTCGCGCCTGGCCTTGCGAGTCATGGGGCAGTTCTTTCAATTGATCTGGAGAAAATGTCGCAATTCTTTCAGTATCTTGTGCAAGTCGAAATAAGGCTTCAAAGAGCTCAACGTAGACTCCTAGACACTTCTGATGAACCAATGAAAATTTTGGTGGGGGAACGATTCTTGACCATCTTTCATAATCGTCAACCAGTTTTCTGTTTGCTCCTATTATCTTGTCACAGACATTCTTTACTTCCTGCATATTCGGTTCTTTTTCCATCATAAGAGTGTTAAATGATTGGTCAATAAGATTCTTTAGAAAAGTAATATAGCCTTCGCCTTTGTCTGCGAAGTCCTGAAGGAGTCTTACCCATTGTTTTTCATTGAGCCTAATTTTCTCCAAATAAACTCTTTGGTTTTTAATGTCATTGACGCGTTTCTCTATCTTTCCTACAGCTGGAACGAAACTATTTAACAGAAATCTGATTTTATTAGGCAATAATATGGCTCCTTTTTCGAACCTCGTTATTCCATGTTTCACAAGCAAGCCACGAAGTTTTTCTCCATCGACTAACTCAATTTGCTTATTTTGAGCAAATTCTATCGCTGCTTTTGTAAAAGTTGAATCGGTTATCAGAATTCCTTTATTTGCATTCTTCGCATGGACAACTCCATAGAGATCTCGAACTACTGATTCTCCAACTTTTTCAGAATACCTCTTACACTGAATGACATAGATCCCTCCGAACATAGGCTCTTCTGTTCTGGCAAGTATGTCAACCCCTCCATCAGCTGTCAGTTTCCTTTCTTCAACGACGAAACCCATTTTCTTGACAAGTTCCCCTACCAAAGACTCAAAATCGTGACCACCAAGATCACTTAGGTTGCTTTTATCATGGCTCAAGGCTATCACCTTAGGTCATTCTTTCCCGCTAGTAGCTCAATCTCAATAGTGTCAGAAGCGCTTTATTTATTTACTATAGCAACAGTCATTCACAGGCAAAAGTGCGCGCACAATTGGCATTTCGATGAGATTTATGCTTAGTTGAGCGAAATAATTCGTATGATATGTCATTGCCCATTACAAAAAGAACACAATACACTATTTCATCGCCAATAAAGTTTGTAAGTTTTCTAGACAATGAGCGCCCTTACTCAGATTTGGTGTAGTGAACTAGCAAAAAAGCTTGTTAGAATCCTGCTTTTATTGGGTTTTTGGGTTTCATGAATTCTCGCAAAAGAACGGTAGCATATGAACTTCGGTTCAACATAAAACTCAAAGTCACTTTCCGTTTAGCAGAGTTAACTGAATCATCAGACACGTCGCTTACAGAAAAGTCTGTTATCCTTGCTATAATAGGTCGCAGTCCACCTGCCGCCCTCAATTCAGGCATACACAAAACAAGAAAATTCTGTGGAGACACTTGTTCAGCTTCAAGAATTCCGCGTTCAATCTCTCCCTGAATCCCACCTGAAAGAGACTGCCTAAAACCCACCAACAGCATCGCCACACAAACTCCACCTATAAATAAGGGGGGACTATCACCTTTTGCTAGACTCTCCTTTTGAGCAAATCCACCTATTGGAAGCCCTCGACTATCAACTTGAACCACATAATCACCCACTTGCGCCTCATTCAACGACATGCCTTTCTTCAGCCTTTGACTAAGAAACCTATTGAAAAGATAGGACTGGTATGCTTGAATGAAGAGTTTGCGGAGTTTTATTGGCAACTTCCTAAAGGCGCCAGCATAGTCTCCCTTGCGCTTAAACAAGTGAAGAAGCATTAATCTTTCATAATGCAAGTTTCGCGGAAAATACCGTAACGCCTTTTTCCAATCTTGCTCAGCTTTTAGTTGTTGCCTCGCTTGTCTTGATTCTGAATGCTCATGTAGGCTTGGTTGAGCCAAAAAAATAAGTGCCGCCTCTTCCACGTTTCCTAAAACCAATGCTTTACCGACGTGATGGGTTATTGAACGAATTGTGCCAAAGCGCTGATGTCCGAAAAAGTTTGGTATGCCGCCTAAAGTTGACAGTTCTTCACAAGTGCCTTGCACTCTTTTTTGGGTTGTTAAAATCGAATGTGCTACTGCTCTTATCGTAATTTGGAATCTATTTCCAAGTAAACTATTTGAAAATAGTATTTCGTTTGAATAATTCTTTGGCAGAACAGTAATGTCCTTTATTTTTAATTTCTCCAGTTGTTCCGGTGTTAGACGGCTTATGGCAATGTGCTGGGCGGTCACAGCGTTAGCGTCTTTTATTCCTGCGATTTGGATGCGTTCTTGGCTTATGCCCAACTGTTCTGCAATCTTATTAACTGCGAGTAATGTGTCCCAATTCCGTTTAACCAATACGCATCTAAGATAACGCCCTCTACTGACAATTTGTGAAAGATTTTCTGTAGGAATGATTTTTGCGTGTGAACCGTCAACTAAAACTTCTTCAACAACGAAATCTTCTGGGAAACTGCGAATGATGCCGCTTATGCCAGAAGTTTTTGTGGCATAAACTTCGATTCCAATGTCTTTCTCCGTTTTAGGAACTTGCAAGAGAACCGCATCCTTAAAGCAGTGGGAGGCTACCAGTCACCTTGTCAACTTGACTTGAAGGCGCCGGGCCTATTCCTATGCATGTTACTGTGTTTGGCGGCAACTCTGTCAAACCTCTATCATAGACAAGCGCACAAGGCAAGTGCAAAGTCTTAACTTTCTGCATCAATTCTAGAAGTTCCTCTTCCGACTTTGCCTTAACCGCAATTTTGCATTGTCCCTCCTCTAACCATGCATTCCACCATTCTGGACGCTTCTTTCTAGCCTCTTCTGCTGCAGAAACCGCTGCATGCCCTGCTTGGGCAACTAATTTGCCTTTGCTCATTTTCAAGTCGGTGCGTATTATGATGACTTGCTTGTAAGTGAATTCTGACATTGTAGTCCACATTTCAATAACTCAGATAGAATTTAAGCATTCATTAAAAACCCCTCTATAATCTAGCTTGAAATCTTGTATGAGCAAAACACTTATCAGTGTAATTCTTTACTTTTTTTGGTGGTTTTACTTTTGAGGAAAAATGACGAAGAATCTGGAGGAAGAGTTCTCTTTCAGATATGTTTGAGATGTGGCGCAGAGAATAAAGCTGGAGAAGTTATCTGTAAAAAATGTGGGGGACCTTTGGGTACCCCTCAATTTTCGAGAAGGAAGAAGATTCTGGAAATCCTTGCTGCATTTGCCATCTTCATTGTACTGTTACTTATTGTGTTACTTGTATTATTTTATTGGATTTCAAGGTAAGTTCCATGAATGTTGTGACAGCAATTTTAATACTCTCCGATTGGTTTAAAGAATGGGAATTATAATGCCAATTTCTGATAAACGCAAATGGAAAATAAATAGGTCAGCTGATGAAATCCAGAAAATATTAATCGATAAGTTAAAACAGAAAAAAGCAGAAATCAAAGTAGTTACTCCAAAGATGATAGGAGCCACATTGGGTTCTGGACTGAAAACACGTCTCATTGGAGGACTGCTTGTTTCTAAAGAAACACTTCCTGTAAAGGTAATTTTATTAATGACTGAAGTTGCTGGAGGAACGGAAATAGATGCAACAATAGAAGATAATTTAGGTTTTGGGCTCAGGACTGGTATGGTAGGCAGATACAATGATTATATACAAAGCCTATTTGACGAATTGGCTGGAGCCTTGCAAAGTTAATTTATGCGATCTATTTCAATCAGAGAATATTTCATGTTTCGATATATGTCTGTTAAATGGCTGATGAAAGAAGAAAGTAGAGGGATGCAACTAACGTAGCTGGATGTCTAAGCATTCTAATCAGCGATGTTCCCTCAAAATCTAGGTCACCGCACTCTTCCAGGATTTTGCCAACTTCAAATCTGGAACATAATTCAATGAGCCTATCCATCTCCTTGTCGGAAAGTCTGTTAAGCATAAGGCGCAAGTGACGCATTACAGCAAGTTCAAAGCCTATCACTTTCTTCCACTGAGACTGATATTGAGACAAAAATTCCGCTGAACAATCATTACTCATAACAGCCTTAGCAGCAGTTTCTCCAGCAATCCTTGAGCATAGCAATCCGAAAATTATGCCACCGCCAGTCGTAGGTTTGACTTGCGAGGCTGCATCGCCTACTATGAGAAGTCCATTATGATATGTTCGGCTAATTGTTCCTCCAAGCGTAATAGGATGGAAAGATTCTTTGAAAATTTTGCTTTTCTTCAATTTTTTGGATGCGATTGGATGATTATGCATGAGCCTTTGCAAATGCTCCTTTGGATTGCCTGCTTTTGTGGCTAGACCAATTTTTGCTGAGCCATCTCGCCTTGGAACTATCCACGCATAGAAGCTAGGTGCATATTTGCGTCCAAGATAGACTTCAACTGCGTCACTTTCCACATCATTTATCTTGTCAACTTCTGCGTGAACAGCATTTACAACAGCGGAGCGATTCAAAGTTGGATATCCTGCCTTTTTCAATAGATTTGATGAGACTCCTTCAGCGTCAATAACAATGTTAGAGGTTAAAGTTTCGTTCTCACCTCTATGGCTAACAACTAAGCCTTTGACAGAGCCATTCGGTAAGACTAGGGACTCAACCCTGACGCCTAAACGGTATTCAACGCCAGCCTTCATGGCAAGATCAGCCATATGCTTATCGAATAGCTTCCTGTCAATCGCACAAGTTACGGGAGAACTGAACCTCACAGAAAACTCTCTGCCACACGGAGAATAGAAAACTGCATTTTTGAACTCGTTTTCAACGATTTTCTTGGGCAAAGGAAACAAGCCTAAACGCTTCAGGCCTGAAAGACTCAAGTGACCGGCGCAATAAGAAGGAACGCCAACAGCTTGATGCTCCTCGAAGACAATCGAATTAACACCTGCTTTAGCTGCAGTAAAAGCAGAGAAGGAGCCGCAGGGGCCTCCTCCTACAACAATTATGGAATCTTTTTTTTCCAAACTATATCACACAGTTATCACGCTAGTCAAGGCAACAATCTTCAAGATTTGTGCGTCTATCTTAAAAGGGCTATTCTCAAATCTCTTCCTGAGGGACTAGAAGCAATATGCCTTCACGTGTAGGAGCATAGTACATATAAGGAAGAAACTCCATTATCGACTGTCACATCACAAAAAAAGGGTGCTCTAACACATGACTGAACGAGCTACAGAAACCATAGCTGCGATACTAACATGTACATCATGCAGTCACATGATCCCACCAGGTGAGGAGGCCACAAAGTTTCCATGTCCAAACTGCGGAGAAATCATAATTACTCGTTGCAAAAAATGCAGAAAATTCGGGCGCCCATACAAGTGTCCAAAATGTGGATTTGTGGGACCGTAGGCACATTTGGGGGACCCGTTTACTTTCTTTTCCTGAATAGTTTGACTCCGTCGATGTCGGTGACGTATTCAAACCCTGTCTCTATGAGACTTCTGGCTTCTTCTATAGTTTTGGCTACTGCTGAATGGTAGTCTTCGCTTTCAAATTGGATGAGTTGAGTGTAAATCAAAGTTGTCTTTATGTCTCTGTGGCCCAGCATTTGCATGACGTGAAGGATGTCTTTCGTCTTGTGGTATTCTGTTGTGGCTTTCCAGTGTCGGAAGGTGTGAAACGAGATTTGCTTTAGCCTTGGGTTCTGAAGCTTGAAGGTCATTCTGTTACGGAATTTTCTGTAGATTCTTCCAAAGTTTCTGGGATTCTGCCCGCCAAAGATGAGGTCACTCTGTTTGGGTAGAAGGTTGAGCATAGACAGCAAGGCTGAGCTGATCTTGAACATTCTGGGGTTACCGTATTTTTCGGTTTGATTCAGTGTTACTGCTCCGTTTTTGAAGTCGATTTCTATCCATTTTAGGCGTAAGGCTTCTCCGGATCTTATGCCAGTCTCTTTGAGCAGTTGAAGAAATGCTGCCATTTTGGGGTAGGCTCCACTGATCAGCGCGTCAAGCTCCTGCTCCAAAGGAATGAAAGGAATCTTTCTGACGCCTCGGCATTTAGGTGGTGTCCAGTAGCCACCATTGATCTCAAGGAATTTGCTGTAAGAAGCTATGGCTAGCGACTTTGTGTTCTCACTCCACTTTTGTTTTACTATGTCGGCTTTCACGGCTTCTGGATCAAGAATGTCAACGCCGCGTTTGATT
>Ga0315314_1000888_pt1 | contig 29249 bp, 31 predicted proteins | sample TDP9_MG_FD_203631 | JGI IMG/M metagenome (GOLD analysis project Ga0315314, IMG submission 203631) | Freshwater sediment microbial communities from Lake Towuti, South Sulawesi, Indonesia - TDP9 | ecosystem: Environmental > Aquatic > Freshwater > Lake > Sediment | place: Indonesia: South Sulawesi... | reverse complement strand
CAAACCGGACATTTGCATTTTCCTAATAGCATGAATCTGGCAAGGCGTTCCTACAAAAGCCACATTTGCTTTCTTCTGCCTGATTGCTTCAGCCAGAGCAAGGATGTTGGGTGAGTATGAGTATTTTGTTCCTGCACTCTCCAAAACCTCTTCAGAGGTTATGGCCAGTTTGGGAGTAGGATAGAAGGGTTTTTCTTTGCTCATCCCTGCGACAACTGCTCCATCAATAAGCCCATTTTTTAGCGCAAATAGCAACAATGTGGTGGCTACTCCTCCGTCTTGACAAGCCTTCAGTGTTTTGTCGTCGTTTGCTTGTGCTATAACAAGTCTACGATAAACTCCAAACTCTTCTTCTGGCTTTCTTTCTTCTCCGAAAACGAATTTCTTAACCTCAGCCCATGCCCACTCGAATTGGGGACATGTTTGTGCGCAGATGCCGCAGACTTTGCATTCTTTCACCAATATTGGTTTTTCTTCTTTATACTCTAAACAATTGAAAGGACAGACAATTACACACGTGCCACAGCCAACGCATTTCCCTTTTTCAACAACACTTTTTGCCAAGGACTCTTCGAAGCTTACTTTTTTGAAACTCATGGTTAATTCACTTTTGAGAAAGAATAACCTATAAGTTTGAGTTTAAAACTTTTTGGAATTAAAGAAGCGTGAGGAAACAACTTTGAAAGAAGTGGTTTTGACGATTTCTGACAGCCTTTACAAATATCTAACTTTCCTTGAAAAATCGCTTTTCATAAAAAGCAAAGAAGAAGCCTTAAGCACAGCATTAGAGTTTTATAAAAGGCTTGCCATGCACGATTGGCTTCCTAACGCGTATCGAATGGGTGGGGGCAGAGTTCTCATCATGGACTCTTCAATGCTTGCCGATCTATTTCATGGACTTTCGAACCGTGAAATCTTCAACGCTGGAAAAGCAAGCGCAATCAAAAGAAAACTCACAAATCTGTTTTTCCGCGATTTAGATTTTACGGATTCAGCGAGCTGGTCGGTTGTGATGAGGGAGCTTGAAATTATGGGTTGGGGAAAATTTTCCAATGTTAAGAATGAAGTAAAGGTGGAAGGTTGTCCGCTTCCAGCACCGTATTTGCAGGGCTACTTTGAGGGAATGTTTGTGTATGAGTTTGAAAGGCATCCGTCGAATATTCCGAACGTGAGCGTGTTTATAGCGAAAAAGAAAAAGAGTGAGCTGTTAGGTGAGTTTTAGAGTCCTGTCCAAGGACACCTTTTATAGGGTCCGATTACTATTGTAACAATAGTTCCCAGAATTCCCTCAAGCCTCAACTCCTGTTCTAGAAAAGCACTGAGGTCTTCCATTTTTTCGAAGATGACTTCTGCAAAAATGTCGGTGTCTCCACTTGTTCTATATAGCACTTGAATGTCCGGGTGCTTTGAAAGATGGTCGACGATTTCTTTGAGTTTGGCCGGTTGAACCCTTAGCCCGATGAAAGCCTTTATTATGCGTCCCAGTTTGTGGTAGTCTAGGACAACCGTGAATCTTTCAATTATTCCCTCTTTTAGAAGTTTGTCTATTCTTCTTCTGACTGTTGCTTCGTTTGCGCCAACTTCTCTGGCTAATTGAATTATGGGTTTTCTGGCATCTGTTTGAAGAGCTTTAATTATTTTCATATCGAGTATGTCAATAAACGTCATTTCTCATCACTTTCATATGCAAAACTAAGTGATAACACGTCTTATTTATACGCCTTTCGTATTTTCAATGCGTAGAAATGAGCATTTCCATATAGCAAAACCAGTAAAAAATCCCACGATTTTGTGAACATTATTATAAGATTCTATAGTCTTCTTAGAGTTCTTCTGACGAAATCCAATATATGTGCGACGTTTTTCATTATAGTAAAGCTTATTTTTCGTGAATATAATATATACAAATACAAGGTGTTTGAAATATGGCTATGGAGAAAATTGCACGGAACATTCCCGTGTCCTTATGGAATGAGGCATCTGAAAAGTTGACAGATGCTATTCTAAACTCGCCAAACGCAGGCAAAATGCCAAGCGACCTCGCAAAGACAATTCTTTACTATTGGCAAAGGGATCAACTCGCTACTGAGGTTGGGTTGCAACGTCTTCTCGAAGCTTCTATGATTTTGGATCCGGAGAAAACAATTAGCCTCATGGAAGAGCTGGGACTGCCAGAAATCGTAGCGATGCTAAAAGAAATACAGCATTAAAGAGCGAACTGCTAACTTCACCTTTTTCTTTTTGTAAGATTTTTAAAGGAAGAGCTATTCTACTCTTAGCAATAGAAAAAGGATGTATCTGTATGGTTGAGTTTGGAATAGAATTTGTTCCCAGAGATCTCTATTGGAAGACCACTTTTTACGCAGTTCAGGCGGAAAAGATGGGGTTCGATTACCTATGGATTACCGACCACTTCAACAACAGAAACGTGTACATTTCCCTAGCCATAGTATCAGCGTACACTGAGAGAATAAAGTTCGGCCCCGGAGTCACAAACCCCTACTTAGCACATCCAGTGGTTACTGCGCAAGCCGTGGTTACACTTAACGAAATTGCGCCTAGTAGGGTTGTCTGCGGGCTTGGGGTTGGAGATAAGACTACTTTGCAAATGGTTAACATTGAACAGTCAAAACCATTAGCTACTATACGGGAATCTGTGCGCGTTATACGTGAGATCGCTTCTGGAGGAACTTTGGAAATGCAAGGCGAAATCTACAAGGTTTCTGGAGCGAAACTGAACTTTAAGGTAAACAGTTCAATTCCCATATTCATAGGCGCTCAAGGTCCAAAAATGCTAGCCTTGGCAGCCGAAATAGGCGATGGCGTCTTAATTAATGCTTCCCATCCAAAAGACATAGAAAATGCCATGAAATTTATTCGTGAAGGCGCTGATAAGGCTGGCAAGAAACTTGAAGACTTGAGCGTTAGTGCATACACATCTTTCTCCGTAGCATCCAACTACGAAAAGGCATTCAAAGCCGTGGTTCCAGTTGCGGCTTACATTGTCGCTGGTTCTCCGGAAATGATATTGGAGCAACATAGGATTTCTGTGGAGGTTGCGAGTAAGATTCGTGAAGCCATAGTGCATGCTCAGTGGAAGGAAGCCTTCTCTTTAGTGGACAATAACATGGTGGAAGCTTTTTCAATCTGTGGCACTCCTGAAATCTGTATAGAGAAAATCAACAAACTTCTGACGGCTGGAGTCAGTCAGATTGTCGCTGGTTCTCCAATAGGTCCAAATATGCGAAAATCGATTAACATAATAGCTGCTGAAGTATTTCCACATTTCAAGAAATAAATGGAGAAAAGGAGAAATGATTACTGCTTATGTTTTGATGAGGATTAAGCCTGGCATGGATAGACATGTGCTAATTAATGCTAGAAAACTTGCTCAAGTGAAGATCGTGGAAACCCTCTATGGAGAATACGATATGCTCCTCAAGATAGAAGTAGAAACAATAGATGAACTGGACTCTTTCATCTTTGATACCATAAGAAATATAAAAGGAGTGGAAGGCTCAACCACCCTCATTGCCATAAAGGTTCCAGGCGATTGATATGCTGGAAGACAAAGAACCGCCGTCTATTGTGAAGAACGTCATGGCAAAACCTGTCATAAGTGTTGGTAAAAGCAACTCTGTTTACGAAACAGCCAAAATCATGAGTGAAAAGGGCATAGGCTCAATTGTGGTCATAGATAAGGGAAAACCGGTAGGTATAGCAACTGAGAGGGACATACTGCAAAGGGTTGTGGCGAAGGGATTGGACACGTCAAAGGTAAAGATGAAAGATATTATGAGTAAGACATTGATAACTGTTAACGGGAACATGCCTATAGTAAATGCGATAAGGGTCATGGAAAAAAACAAGGTGAGACATCTACTCGTAGTAGAAAAAGGAAAACTTGTTGGAATAGTGACTCAACGAGACTTACTACGTGCTTTAGTCTTTCATGTGCTGATTTCTTTCAGACCATTGCTTTAAAGGAGAAGTAGCTTATGGTGGTTTCAGCCTATACACTTATTCAAGCAGAACATTCTAAACTCGAAGGGCTAGTTGATAAGATAAAGAAACTGCGGTTTGTGCGAGAAGTCACTCCTGTATATGGAGAATACGATCTAATAGTGAAAACGGAAACTGATTCGATTGAAGAACTGAACTCTTTCATCTATAACGAATTACGGAAAACATCGGGTCTTACTGCCACAACGACTATGATTATATTACAGCTGAAACAAATGAAAAACAATTCTAAATCTGTAAGTGATGGTTGTCCCTAGATTCTAAACAAATTCGAATAAGTTCTGACGCTTAAATATCTATCATGTCATAAAATTCGAGGGGAAGTTGCTGTCATGGACGTTGTTCAAATAATCGGAATTGAAGGTCTGCCAATAGTAAAAACTGGAGACAATTTAGCTAAGCTTATCTGTGATGCAGCTGAAAAGCAGGGCACTCCAATCCAAAATGGGGACGTACTCGTTGTTACACATGTTATTGTCTCGCGCGCTGAAGGAAAAATCGTGAACCTTAACGAAATTGTGCCCTCTGAATTTGCCAAAAACGTAGCTAGGCAATATGAAAAGGACCCTGCGCTGGTTGAGGTGGTTCTTCGTGAGTCAAAAAGTATCAAACGCATGGACGACGGAAAACTCATCACCGAAACTAAGCATGGATTTGTTTGTGCAAACTCCGGTGTTGATAAATCGAATGTTCCGGGAGAGAGTATCGTTGCTCTAATGCCAGAAGACGCGGACAATTCCTGCCAAAAGATCAGACAAGAAATAAAGAGGTTGACGGGTTGTGATGTTGCTGTGATTGTTTCTGATACTCATGGGCGTCCGTTAAGAGAAGGTGAAATAAACGTGGCGATAGGTGTTGCTGGTTTAAAGCCTATTAGGGATAGGAGAGGAGAGAAAGATTTGTTTGGATATGTTTTGAGGGTGAAGCAGACAGCCATTGCCGATGAGCTTTCTTCGGCTGCTGAGTTGGTGATAGGGCAAGCAGATGAGGGGGTTCCAGCGGCTATAATCCGCGGATATAATTATCCGAAATCTGAAAGTGCTAAGGCAACTGAACTCATAAGACCTAAAGAAAAGGACTTATTCTTGTAAGGGCAAAATGTAAGGTTTGTTCTTGAACCATTGGACGTTTGCTGTTTGAAGGCTGAAAAAAGTTATTACATAGTTTCTGCTCTGGGCGAACTCGCTTTGGAACTTCCCTATCTGGCTTATTACATATTCCAAACGCTAGGTTTGGGCTATGCCTATCTTTACATGGCCATTTTTTCACTGGTATTTGGGCTTCTAGACTTTCCAACTGGAGGTTTGGCTGATCGTTTAGGAAGAAAACGTGTTTTCACAACTGGCATAATACTTGTGGGACTGAACTTTTTTCTCTTAGCTTTCCTCATTCATCCCGTCACAATTGTTGCAGCAGCATTACTATTTGGTACCGGAAGTGCATTGCAAAGCGGTTCCTTTGAAGCTTGGATAGCTGACGAAATGAAAAAGGCAAACATGTTTGATGAACTTGACAAAGTTTTTGGAAAAGCTGTTTCCTTGAGCCTAATGGCAGATGTTACGGCTGGAATATTGGGGAGTCTCATCACTTTTCTGGTCGGTTACTGGTGGACAATCCCTTTTGGGGGATTCGCCTCGTTGACAGCCGCAAGCCTAGCTCTAATCTTAATGAGCGAAAATGTTGGCGGAGAGAAAAGCAAGCCTTACGGTGAACTCTTGAAAAAAGGAGCAAATGTCCTTCTGAGAAAAAGATCATTGTTATATTTGACCATAGGTCAAACATTATTTGTTGCTGGGGCATACGCTTACTGGGAAACGTTAACTCCAGTTTATAGCGAGAGATGGATTCCTGAAGCCTTATTTGGAGTTATAGGCGCGGCAATGCATTTGCCAGCAGTATTTACGACTGCTTACGCTCATAAATTCGGAAGGAGACTAGGAATGGCCAAATCTACAATAATTCTTTCCTGGAGTTGGGCATTTTTCTGCACGTTAATGATTTTTCTATTCGATCCTTATTCGACAATTACTCTCGTCGTGGTTTTAGAAAGTACTTACGCTACACGTTATCCCATAATCGAATTTTGGCAGAACACATTGATTCCAAGCACCGTCAGAGCTACTGTTTTAAGTGGGATAAGCACTATGACTCATGTTGGACAAAGCTTTGTCTTATTTGTTTTGTCGCCTTTTGTTGAAATCTACGGCACAACCTTCGGCCTAGCAGCCGCAGTAGCTCTTTCAGGATTTTCCGTCATAGCTTTTTTATTAGCAGGTCAGCACGGAAATTAAACTAAACTATTGAAATTGTAAAAAAGGGCAAATGAGTTAGGCTACACTACCGCGTTCGATTATTTTTGGTACAATCCACTCGAAGCCGACAGCCATCATGTGAATTCCAGCGGCATTGGTTGTTTTGCGGATTTCGCGAATCATCTCGCCGAAGATTTCAACATTCGTCTCTAGAAATGCTTCTTTGCTCTTTTCCTTTGCTTTTCGAAGTCTTTGCTCCACTTCCTCCGGAACTTTTATTCCAGGCACGAATTTTATCATCCAGTCCATCATGGCTAAGGATTTGAAAGGTGCAACGCCAATTAGTATGGGCGTTTTGAGGTAGGACGCTGCATCTAGAAAGCGTTTGGCTTGTTCCACGCCATACACACATTGGGTCTGTACAAAATCTACTCCAAGTTTGACTTTTCTCTCGATTTTTAGAATTTCGGGTTCCAGTGGATCAGCGTTTGGTGCAGCGGCAATGCCTATGTTGAATTTTGGCGGGTTTTCTATTTTGTTGCCGTTTAGGTCAACGCCTTCGTCGATGATTTTTCTTAGCATATAGGTGAAAGTTGCAGAATCTAGATCAAAGACTGGTTTTGCTTGCGGTGTGTCGCCAACTACGGTGTGGTCGCCTGTCAACACCAGGATATTCTTTATTTCTAACATACCCGCGGCTAAAACGTCAGAAACTAGCGCCAAACGGTTTCTGTCTCTGGTAGTCATCTGATAAACGGCTTCCACGCCAGCTTCTCTTTGAATCAGATAGGATGGCACAATTGCGTTCATGTAACCAAAAGCTGTAGGGTTATCTGTAATGTTTATAGCCGTCACATGTCCTTTCAACGTTTTTGCTCCTTCGATAACTTCGTGCAGATTTGTTGTTTTAACTGGTTCAAGCTCTCCGGTGAAGACGAATTTGCCGTCCATTATCTGTTTCATCAGTTCACTGTAGGCTTCCCTTTTCCAACTTTTTGCAATCTCCTCTTTCACTGTTGTTATCTCAGTTTTCTTTTCGGTTGCTATCTCGCCGCCTAATTCTCGCGGATGCTCAGAAATTCTGAAGTCTCGGGGAACTCTGAACTTTGTAAAGGAGTCAAGTTTGTTTCTTTCTTTTAGGCGGTTGTATATTAGCACCCATGCGCAGTCTTTTTTCCAGCCGCCGACCTCGCATTTTCCTTTTGCTTGACCTCCACATGGTCCGTTGAGGAGGCTTTTGGCGCATCTTGTTATTGGGCATATGCCACCTGTCTCAAAGAGAAGGCAGTCTCCACAGGCTCGGCACGTTTCATAGAATTTGCCCTCTTTTGTATCGTGCATTCCTAGGAATTTTGTGTCGTTAGCTGGAATAATCAGTTTGTTTGGATATAGGTCTGCGAGTGTTTGCACTCCCACTCCACATGCTAGGCTTACCACAGCGTCATAATCATTAATTAATGGGCGGAACGAGGCGGCTATCTGTTTGTCACATTGCCGCAGAATTGAAGTGGCTTTGATATTGGCTTCAGGCATGCCCTTAAGCTTTCTACGCATTTTCAACAACATTTTCAAAATTTCAGCTTGCTTCTCTCCTCCAACCTGAACTATGGCGGCGCAGCCGTCACAGCCAGCTATCAAAAGGTTTTGAAGGTTCTCAGTCATTTCAAAAATTTGTTCCAGAGGTTTCTGCTGCACTATAATCAAGGAACGAACCTCCTTAAAGAAGCTCATAAAAGCATAAACGGGCAATATAAAAATTGCTATATGAATTCTCCGCATTTATGACGCAAGTTTAATATTTTTGGTTTATATTCGTTAAGCTTCTTTGAAGTTGCTGTTATGACTAAAACAATCGAGGTTGGCACCATGTCCATAGAGAAGATTGCTGAATTATGTTATCCTCCTTGTCGCAAGGCTTGCCCTGCTGGAATAAACATCCAAGCGTACATAGCCCTTACAAGCCAAGGAAAGTTCAAAGAGGCTCTTGAGGTCATAAGGAAGTATATTCCTCTTCCTGCGGTTTGTGGAAGGGTTTGTTTCAGCCCATGTGAGGATGCGTGCACAAGAAAACATGTGGATGATTCGCTGAGCATTCGAGCCATAAAAAGGCTCGTCGCAGATTATGAGCTTAAAATGGGGAAATATGAAAAGCCAAAACCCCTGCCTAAAAAGTACGATGAGAAGATAGCTATAATTGGTTCTGGTCCTGCTGGGCTTGCCGCCGCGTATGAACTACTTAAAATGGGTTATTCAGCCACAGTCTTCGAAAAAGCCTCCAAGCCAGGCGGTATGCTGAGAGAATGCATACCAAATTATCGCTTGCCTAAAGAAGTGCTTGATGCTGAAATCCAATACCTCATGGACTTAGGCTTAGAAATAAAAACAGACGCAATGCTTGGCAAAGAGTTAACAATAGATGGCTTGTTGAATCAAGGATACAAAGCAGTTTTTATAGCCATCGGCGCTCAAAAATCCTTAAGCCTCTTCTGTGACGGTGAAGACCTAGATAGTGTTCTCCATTCACTTGAATTTTTGAAAAGTGTAAACGCTGGAGAGCATGTTGAACTTGGAAGCAGGGTGGCTGTGATTGGTGGAGGAAACGTTGCCATCGATGTGGCTAGAACTGCAAAGCGTCTAGGCTCAAGTGAAGTAACCGTAATTTACAGAAGGTCTGAGGAGGAAATGCCAGCCCATCACAAGGATGTTGAAGAGGCAAAACTGGAACGTGTTAACTTTCTTTTTTTGTCTTCTCCGAAAAGATTTATCGGAAAAAATGGGAAGCTTGTTTCAACTAAATGCCTAAAGATGATTTTGGGACCGCCTGACGAAACTGGCAGAAGACGTCCGATGCCTATTGAAGGCTCAGAGTTCACGGTTCCTGTTGACAATGTGATACTGGCAATTGGAGAAGCACCAGACACTTCCTTCTTGCCTAAGGAAGTCGAAGTTACGAAAGGAAGCACCATCATAGTTGACCCTGTCACACTTGAAACAAAAATGCCCAGAGTATTCGCAGGAGGCGATGTAGTCACTGGGCCAGCATCTGTGATAGAAGCCATAGCAGCTGGCAAGAAAGCGGCAGTTTCCATAGACCGATATCTCAGAGGTCTCGACTTAAAAGCGAGAGGAAAGGAGGAGATTCCAGAAAAGAAGTGGGTTACAAGCGAAGTATTGTTAGAGAAAAAGCCCGCACAACCCGTGCCCTGTCTCGCTTCGCCTCAGCGCTTTGGAAACTTTCGAGAAGTTGAACTGGGATTCGATGTAGAAGCCGGCGTAAGAGAAGCTCATAGATGCTTGTTCTGTGGACCGTGCACTCAATGTCTTGAATTGGAAGACCTATGCGAATCAGATGACGTGCTAGTGGATGAAGACAGATGCATTGCGTGTACCAACTGCGAAAAGGTCTGCGAGTACGGAGCTATAAAAGTTGAAAAATCCGTTGCAAAGGTTGATGATGCACTCTGCAAGAGCTGTGGAACATGTGCAGTTGAATGCCCAGCCTTGGCAATTTCTATGACCAATTTCACGAACGAGAAAATCTTGGCTTCGATGAAGGAAGCTCCAACGCAGTGGGGCAAAAGCGAACCACGAGTTTTAGCGTTCATCTGCAACTGGAGCCATGATGGAAACATTGACCAGCTTAAAGAACACCAAAACACGCACGTAATCCCCGTTAAATGCGCCGGTAGAGTAGACCCATTGCACATACTTCAAGCCTTCTGGGTCGGTGCAGATGGCGTTCTAATTATAGGCTGTTCTAGCTCAGACTGCCACTATGCTTCTGGTGCATCGATTGCTGAGAGAAGGGCAGAAGAAACAAGGAAGTGGCTGAAAGCTGTTGGAATAGCGTCTGAACGATTGCAGATCGAAAAGACTTCAGCCGTTGACAAACGTGGTCTCAGCGAGATTCTCATGAACTATACCGCTAGTCTAAAGGGGATAGGGGTTAGTCCTCTACAAAAAATCTAAGTCAATCGTACAAAGAATTTATTGTCTGCTATGGATTTCGAAAATTAAATAGGTAGCCTGAACACTTAACTTGGTGAAGCATGGGGAAAACGGCGTGAAGATTGCTGTTTCTGGCAAGGGTGGAGTTGGCAAAACCCTAATTGCCGGGGCGCTTGTATGTTTCTTCGCAGAAAAGGGATTAAAGACTATAGCTATTGATGCTGATCCTTCGCCGAACCTTGCCTTGACCTTAGGCTTATCTTCAGAAGAAGCTCACAGAATATTGCCCATCTCCGAGAACAAGGAATTGGTTGAGTCTAAAACGGGTACGGGCTACTCGGGTGTTTTCCGTTTATCCTTCACTGTGGAGGATGTTGTTCATGATTATTCAGTGAAAACTCCTTTCGGCGTGAACTTGATTGTTATGGGCACTGTGAAGTCGATGGGTTCTGGTTGTACTTGTCCAGCTAATGCTGTTCTTCGGGCTTTGCTTCGTCATTTGTTAGTGAACCGAGATGAAGTTGTTGTTCTTGACATGGAAGCGGGTGTTGAGCATATAGGTAGGGGAACAGCGCAACACGTTGACGTTATGCTTATTGTCACAGACGCAAATATGAAATCCCTCGAAATCGCCAAACACATCCACGAATTGGCTGCAAAAGCTGGCATCAAGCAGATTTTCCTAGTAGGAAACAAAATTGGAAGCGAAATTCAGAAAGAGGCTATCCAAAAATTTGCTGGAAAAAATGATCTGAAGGTTCTTGATTTTGTCCCTTTCGATCAGAAGATTGTTGAAGCGGAAATGCGTGGAAAAACTCCACTTAAGCATAAGAAATCAGAAGCTTTGCGCGCAATAGAAAATTTAGGTAAAAAGCTCACAGCAAAGAATGACTAATAAACTTGAGAGAAAACCTACTACACAAAGGAGACTGAAAACAAATGAAAAAGCTTGTTATAATCGGTCGAGGTGGAACTGGAAAAACAAGTTCTGTTGCTTTAATGACTAAATGTTTCATTGAAATTGGAGACTTGCCACTACTTCTGGTAGATGCTGACCCAGACCAAAACCTCGGCGAAATGGTTGGTATAGATCTAAAGGAAAATGGAAAGAAAACAATCTCGGAGCTGCTTGTGGAGACTTTTCTAGAGCAAGGCGGCACAACGGTTGGTGTTGCACCAACTGAACGAATTGAGAGCAAAATTTGGACTTATGGTATGTATGAAGGTGACTACTTCGATTTTATTGCAGTTGGAACAAAATGGGTTGAAGGATGCTATTGTATGCCAAACGCAGCCCTAAAAGGAGCCCTAGAATCCTTAACTAAAAACTACAAGTACGTGCTAATAGACTCGCCCGCAGGCCTAGAGCATCTAAACCGCAGAATCACGTCGAAGGTGAACGATATTTTTGACATAATTGACCCTTCCAAAAAATCCTTCGACCACGTTGAACGCGCACGTCGTATCGCTAAAGAAGTCCAAATTGACTTCGAGAACTTCTATGTGATCGGTGGTTTTAGGTTTCCAGAGCAGTTGGGGACTCATGCTGAAAAAGCCCTAAGGTTCGAATATTTGGGCAAAATAGCTCGTGACGAAAAGGTTGAGGAATATGTTCTTGCGGGAAAATCTCTGCTAGATCTGCCATCAGATTCTCCAGCCTATGTTTCTGTGAAAAAAATAATGAAAAAAATCGGTTACAACAAACAGTGATTTTATTCTCTTCACTCGTGCTAAGCATCGCTTACACTTAATAGAAAACTTTTCTAGAAAAGCTTAAAATCATCTTTGAGAACCTTAATTCTTCAAAACCTTTTAGGTTGGTTCGTGTTGAGTAGAAAAAATGTGCACGTAAAGATAGATGAATTGAAGACTGATGTTGGGCTTTTTAAAAATCTTGAGCTTTCATTCGGCAAAATTGTTGAGGAAACATGGACTGAACTCAGGGGACCGACACCTTTTCCATCATTGACAGCCCTGAGAGAGTGGGATTTGAAGCTTCTGCAACGCTATAAACCATTTTACATGCCTTTCTGTGATTTATGCTGCCTCTGCACTTTTGGCAAATGCGACTTAACTGGGAACAAGCGCGGAGCCTGTGGGATAGATATGGCGGGGCAACAATCCAGAATAGTGCTTATAGCCTGCTGTATTGGAGCAGCAACTCACATTGGTCACGCCCGCCACATGGTTGAACATCTAACTGAAAAATTTGGACGTAACACTCCCCTTGATGTGGGTGGCTTAAACATTAAGGTTGAGGCTCCAATAACACGTCTTGTTTGCGGGGTAAAACCCGAAAAACTAGGCGACCTAGAAGAAGTCTTAGACTATCTGGAAACCCAGCTTACTCATCTGCTTTCTGCTACACATACCGGACAAGAAGGAAGCAACATTGATTTTGAATCCAAAGTTTTCCACGCTGGTATGATAGACCATGTTGGATTAGAGGTTGCTGACATTGCTCAGATAGCGGCTTATGGCTTTCCAAAGGCAGACCCAGAAGCTCCTCTTGTAGATTTAGGGTTTGGAACCGTAAACGTGGAAAAACCCGTAATCCTCAGCATCGGGCATAATGTTGTTCCTTCCGTCGGAATAATAGATTACATAAAAGATAACGGATTTGACGGCGAAATCGAAGTTTGTGGACTCTGCTGCACGGCTCACGACATAACAAGATATTATAAACGGGGAAAGATCATTGGGCCGATTTCGTGGCAACTGCGTTTCATAAGAAGCGGCGTTCCAGACGTAGTTGTATTAGATGAGCAATGCGTGAGAACAGATTGCCTCCATGAAGCTCAGAAAATCAAAGCTCCCGTGATTGTTGCATCCGAGAAAAACTGCATGGGTTTGCCAAACCGCACCAACGACCCGGCAGACGCCATAGTAGAAGACCTAGTAAGCGGAAAAACTCCTGGAGCGCTAATTCTCGACCCCGAAAAAGTTGGAGAAGTCGCAACAAAAGTAGCCTTAAAAGTCATGCCCATGCGGAAAAAGTTCAAGACACTCCCAGAGGTTGATGAAGTTATCCAAAGCGCAAAAGGATGCAGGCAATGCGTCGACTGCAGAAGATCATGCCCCCAAGACCTTGACATTCCAGAAGCTATGAAAGCAGCCGGACAGGGAAATCTAACGAAACTTGCAGATTTGTATGAGTTTTGTGTTGGTTGCGGACGATGCGAACATGCATGCCCAGTGGGCTTACAAATACATAGCTTCATCGTAAAAGCTGGAGAGAAAAAACTGAAAGAGGAAACTTACAAGGTCAGAGCCGGAAGAGGCGCCATACAAGACGTAGAAATAAGAAACGTTGGAAGCCCAATCGTGCTTGGCGAAATCCCAGGCGTAATCGCTGTTGTCGGATGTGCCAACTATCCAAAGGGCGGAGCAGAAGTTGCCGAAATATGCCGCGAATTCGCCAACAGACGCTTTATAGTTGTAACCTCAGGATGTGCGGCAATGACTGCTGGGATGTGTAAGGACGAGGAAGGAAAAACGCCGTATGAGGCGTATACTGGCGAATTCACCGCTGGATGTCTTGTCAATGTCGGTTCCTGCGTTGCGAACTCGCACATTGCTGGAGCTGCAATCAAGATTGCCAACATATTTGCTAAGCGAAACTTGAGGGCTAATTATGAAGAAATAGCCGACTACATACTAAACCGTGTAGGCGCTGTTGGCGTTGCTTGGGGTGCCTATTCCCAAAAGGCGGCAGCAATCGCAAGCGGATGCTGGCGTCTAGGCATCCCGGTTGTCGTCGGTCCCCACGGCTCAAAATATAGGCGTATGCTGTTGGGAAGGGCTGACCGTGAGGAAGACTGGTATGTTTATGATGCTCGGACTGGAGAAAAAGTGTATGTTGGACCAGCCCCGGAACATTTGTTCTATGCTGCTGAAACGAAAGAAGAGGCAATGGTTATGATAGCAAAGCTTTGCATGAGACCCAACGACACAATAAGGGGAAGAGCAATAAAACTTACGCATTATATAGACTTGCATAAAAGGCTGTACAAAACCATGCCAGAAGACATACATCTATTCGTGCGCACAATAGGCGACATACCCGTAACAATGAAGGACGAAATCGTCAAGATTCTCGAAGACAAAGGGTGGAAGGAAACAGTGATTCCTGACCCAACGCTTCTTCCGCGTATGATTAGGAAGAGGAAGGAGTGATGAGAAATGGCGACGGTTGAACCTTGGCAAACGGCGGAAGTTCCAGGACCAAAAAAGGCGTTAGTCATTGCTAAACCTGAAGTGGTTACTGCAATGATAAAGAAAGCAAAGCGTCCCCTTCTGGTTGTGGGTCACAAGGCTGCAGAAATCGAGCTTGGAGACAAAAATCTGATAGACTACATGATTGAGTTGGCGAAAAAAGGCAACATTCCAGTTGTAGCCACTGCCCACATTATTAGTGAATTCCTGAAGAAAGAATACCAGCCAGCGGGTTGGATGCCTGCTGTTGATATTGGCAACAGGCTAACTGATTCGGAGTGGAACGGGCTTGACGGTAAAGGACCGTACGACCTAGCCTTGTTTGTTGGTCTTCCATACTATATGGAGTGGACTATTCTCTCTGGACTGAAGCATTTTGCCCTAAATCTTAAAACCATAACGCTGGATAACGTTTACCACCCACACGCAAGTTGGTCATTTGCAAACATACCCACAAAAGATTGGATGGAAAATCTTAAAGTAATAATTGAAAAGGTTGGAGGAGAATAGGAATGTCAATGTTCAAAGACATACCTGTCGAAGTAGGCGTAATCTACGAGGGCGAAAGAATCCGCAGAAAAGACATGCACGTTGAACTCGGCGGACCAGACATAAAAGAGAAATTTGAACTTGCAAGAGTGCGACAAGCAGAGGAAGTTGAAGATGGAAAAATAAGCATGATCGGACCTGACTTTAAGGATATGCAAGAGGAGAAAACCTACCCGTTTGGAATTCTCATAGAAGTCGCTGGTCCACAACTTGAGCCGCAACTTGAAGGAGTAATCGAAAGACGCATACATGCCTACTGCAACTTTATCGAAGGTTTCATGCACCTTAACCAGCGCTACGACATATGGCTGAGGCTAAGCAAAAAATCGTTCCAGAAAGGCTTAAACTCGCTTCAATTTGTTGGAAAGGTTTTACACAGACTCTTCAAGAGTGAACTGCCGATAATTGAAAAAATGCAGGTGACATTCATCACAGACGCAGAAAAAGTGAAGCCACTCTACGAAGAGTCTCTGCAAATTTACGAGGCAAGAGACGCTAGGGCAAGGGGGCTTAAGGATGAGGAAGTTGACAAATTTTACGGCTGCGTCTTATGCCAATCCTTTGCTCCGACTCATGTTTGTGTTATAACGCCTCAAAGATATTCAAACTGTGGAGCCATAAGCTGGTTTGACGGAAGAGCCGCAGCAAGCATAGACCCGAAGGGACCTGTCTTCACTATTGAGAAGGGAGAGCTTGTAGACCCGGTTAAGGGCGAGTTTTCAGGCGTGAATGAGGCTGTGAAAAAGAAGTCTTTGGGAGAAATTACACGTGTGTGGCTTTACACTGCCTTTGACCGTCCGCATACTTCGTGCGGTTGCTTTGAAGGTGTAGCCTTCTACATTCCTGAAGTGGATGGATTTGGTATTGTGCACAGAGGGTATAAAGACATAGCTGTGAACGGATTGCCGTTTTCGACGCTTGCTGATTCTACGGCTGGAGGACGCCAAGTGGACGGATTCCATGGAGTTTCTATTGAGTATATGCGTTCTCCGAAGTTTCTGCAGGCTGACGGTGGATGGAACCGCATGGTTTGGTTGCCTAAGGAAGTCAAGGAGAGGGTGAAGAGTTTCATTCCAGTGGAGCTTGTTGACAAAATCGCCACAGAAGAGGAAACGAAAACGGTTGACGAGTTGAAGGCTTTTCTTAAAGAACGCAACCATCCAGTTGTGCAGCGCTGGAAAGAGGAGGTAGTGGCTGTTGAAGAGGCTGTGCCAGCTGAAGCGAAAGAAGAGGTTCCAACGATGCCAGTTATCACTGCAGGCACTCTACCCATAACCGCTGGTGGGTTCAAAATAATCTTGAAAGACGCAAAAATCTACGCCAAGAGAGTCGTCATTCGTTCGGAAAAGGGCGAAAAGGCTGCTAAAGGGTGAAGATGCTTTGCCAGAAAGTGAGAAAGAAAAGCCATCCGTAGGGTTGAAGTTAAGTCCACGTTTGCTGGAGCTTCTTGCGAAGCTTCAAGAGGTTGAGCTTGAAGATTTTGAGATGGACGTTGGGGATTTGGAGATATGGCTGCAGCCAGGAGCTGTGGCTGCTCCTACGGTTGCTGTGCCAAAAGTTGTTCCCCCAGTAAGGGTTAAGCCAACCCAAATTATTGAAGCAGAGTTCATTCCGCCTGTTGAGACTTATTCTGGTAAGGTTGTTGAGGTGAAGCTTGGAGCCACTAAGAGCGAGGGTGGAACCCGTGGAAAATCGATAGTTATTGGTGGCGAAACCACACCCGCTTTCTACACTTTTGAGAGGCCTATGTTGCATCCTCCTGTTGTGACTGTGGATGTTTTTGACATGAAGGTTCCGTTGGCGAAGGCTGTGAAGATGCACGTGAAGGATGTTTTGGAAGATCCGGCTGCTTGGGCGAAATTGGCGGTTGAGAAGTTTGGGGCTGACTTGCTGACTGTGCATTTGATTAGTATTGACCCGCTTTTGAAGGATGCTTCGCCGAAAGATGCTGTGAAGACTGTGGAGGAGGTTGCTCAGGCTGTGAATGTGCCGCTTGTGGTTGGGGGTTGTGGAGACCCAGTTAAGGACGCGGCTGTGTTTAAGTTGGTTGCTGAGACTTTTGCTGGTGAGCGCTTTTTGATTAGTTCGATTACGCGGGATATGGATGTTGAGAAATGTGCGAAGTTCATTAAGAAGCATGGGCATGTTGCTTTGTCTTTTACGCCTATGGATTTGAATTTGGCTAGGGAGCTTAATCGTAGGCTTTATGATTTTCTGCCGAGGGAGGATATTGTTATGGATTTGACTACTGCCGCTTTGGGTTATGGCTTGGATTATGCCTTTACTAATATGGAGAGAGCTAGGCTTGCGACTTTGATGGGTGATCCGGAGTTGGCGCATCCTATGTCTTCTGGGACTACTAATGCTTGGGCTGCTCGGGAGGCGTGGTTGGAGATGGCTCCTGAGTGGGAGCCTCGTGAGTTGCGTGGTCCGCTTTGGGAGGTGACCACTGCTTTGACGCTTTTGCTTGCTGGGGTGGATTTGTTTATGATGATGCATCCGGCTGCTGTGAAGACGCTTAAGGATATTATTAAGCAGTTGTTGAGTGGAAGTTCTGGTAATGCTGATAGGCTTGTTGAATGGGTGTCCATGAAAGTTTAGGCTTGGAGTGTTATGGCTATGAGTGAGAGGGAAGGTAAGGGGAAGGCTGGCATAAAAGAGCTAAGCCCTATCGATGTTTACAAGCTTCTTCCTAGGACTAACTGTAAGGAGTGCGGCGAAGAGAATTGCATGGCTTTTGCCACGAAGCTTGTGAATCGTGAAGTGACTCTTGAAAAGTGTCCTCCGCTGCTAACTAAGGATCATGAGAAGGCTTACAAGCAGTTGAAGGAAATGCTGAAGCCCGCCATTAAAGAAGTTGTTGTGGGCGTTGGAGACAGAGCCGTCAAGGTTGGCGGAAAACTGGTTATGTATCGCCATGAATTCACGTATTTTAATCCCACTGCAGTTGCCATTGCTGTTACCGATGGGATGTCTGAAGGAGAAATCTTAGATAGAGTAAAGAAGGCGGAGAAGTTTAGTTTTGAGTATATTGGGCAGATTCTGAAGCTTGACATGGTTGCTGTTCGCTCTACTTCGAGTGACCCGGACAAGTTTAAGGCAACAGTCAAAAAAGTGGCAGAAAACACAAACCTGCCATTAATCTTATGCTCGTTGAATCCGAACGTTTTAGAAGCGGGGTTAATGGCTGTTCCAAAATCGCGTCCGCTCTTGTACGCTGCGACGAAGGACAATTGGAAGGAGATGGCTGAACTTGCACTAATGTATAATTGTCCGCTAGCGGTTTTTGCGCCGAACAATCTGAAACTGCTTAAGTCTTTGGCGAAGACGCTGGTTGATTACGGTGTTGAGAACCTGGTCTTGGACCCAGGCACTTTTGCTGGTGATGGTCTAGCTGACACCTTGAATAATTTTGCGATGCTGCGTAGGGCTGGTTGCAAACGTGGCGATGAGCTTCTGGGTTTTCCATTGTTGGGTGTGCCTATGGTTGCTTGGATGGAACGGGGTGAAGCGCCTGAGGAGATTGTTAAGTGGCGAGAAGCCTACGTAGCGGCATTGCTGATTGTTCAGTTTGCAGACATTGTAGTAATGCATAATGTTGATGGGTGGGCTTTGCTTCCGCCAGTAGTGTTGCGCCAGAACATTTACACAGACCCGCGGAAACCAGTAGCTGTTGAGCCAGGCTTAAAGGTGTTTGGTGCGCCTGATGAGAATTCGCCTGTGATGTTCACGACTAATTTTGCGCTTACCTATTACACGGTGGCCTCAGACATCGAAGCTGGAAAAGTAGATGCTTATCTGATAGTCGTGGACTCGGAGGGAATAGCCGTAGACAGCGCTGTTGCTGGAAGAAAATTGACAGCGGAAAAGGTTGCTGAAGCTATAAAGGCTTCTGGGATTGAGAACAAGGTTAAGCATAGAAGGCTCATAATTCCTGGGAAAGCAACACGTCTAAGCGGAGAAATTGAAGAGCTAAGCGGATGGCAGGTGCTCGTAGGACCAAGAGATTCGTCAGATATACCGAAATTTCTGCAAGAAAAATATCAACAAAAATAAACTCTCCCTTGTGACTGCAAACTTCCGCAAATGTTTTTTCAACATACCAGAAGATGGTTTGATCGAAATAATAAGTTGAATGTCTGCATAGAAAAGATGCGTAATTCTTTTATTTTCGTTGCACCTTCTAATTAATGGAGGGTACCTCTTGAGAATATCATTGTTTGGGTTCTTGCTAGTCATATTTCTCACATGCGTAGTGATACCAGCATTTAACATTAAGCCAGCCGAGGCGCACTACAGCACATTTGAAACAATCTTCATTCGGTTCGATGGAAGCATATATCCACAAGATGCGCCAATAGTACGAGACGGAAACCTCTATACTCTTACTGATGACATCAACGTTCTTGGACCAGGCACTTATGGGATTGTAATCGAAAGACACAACATAACACTAGATGGCGCAGGTCATTCTATCGCGCCCTACTTTCCACCACTAGCCACGATTTCGCCTCAAAGTGGCAGAATGGCTACACTTCCATGCTATGACCCAGCATGTGGAGTTACTCTATTAAGCAATAATGTAACTATCAAAAGATTGGTGATCACAAATTTCGAGTGGGGGATAAGCATTCCTTCGTCAGATAATGTTATTGCTGAGAATACCATATTTTGGTGCATGGATACTAGTATCGACTTTGGTCCGCTCGCTTCCAACAACAAAATCTATCATAACAACCTAGAACAAGTCAATTTTCCAGGTTTAGCTACTAAGTGGGACAATGGCTATCCATCAGGCGGCAACTATTGGAAAGATCATCTAGATGTCGATTTGCATTGTGGGTCTTATCAGAATCTGACCGGCAACGATGGCATCTGGGACCATTCATACAACATAGATGCCACTAACACAGATGGTTACCCTCTTGTAGAACCCTACGTTTCAGGCAACCTGTCAATCTCCATATACGCAGATAAGGCCACCTATCACGCTGGAGAGATCATGCATTTAGGATTAAACACTTTGAACCCTGACAGCGTGAAGTATGTTTGTTTTGCAGTATGGTGCACACTTCCAGATGACTCAAACTACCTCTATATACACTCACACTCAAACGTTCTGCCAATTGGACTCGATTTCTCCAATTCATCCTTCAGAACAATCACTCTCTCCAGTCTGCCTCGCGGCCAGTACATATGGCACGCAGCATTTCTTGACAGATCAACACACAAAGTAATAGTCGAAGACAAAGCAGAATGGCAATTTAGTTAGTCTGCATTGATTCGATGCGATTCGCAAAGTATCACAATCCAACGTTTTCTATCAACAGACCGTGAAGCGGTTAGGATAAGACATACCAACACAAAGTTGTTAACAACCAATAAACCATGTTGAAAACCACTCGCCTGTGATGTTTACAACTAATTTTGCATTAACAAATTACACGGTGGCTTCAGATATTGAGTCTGAAAAAATAGATGCTTATCTGCTGGTTGTGGACTCGGAGGGAATAGCCGTTGACAGCGCTGTTGCTGGAAGAAAATTGACAGCGGAAATTCCTAAAAGAAAAATGGCAAACACAAGCATGAGCTCTTTCATCAATTCACTGTGCATGAGCCTGATTCAAAGAAGTAAGGGTTTTCGAAGGAAAATTTGTGGGAAAATTGCAGAGGTCTATTTATCCAAGAAGGCATTAGCCAATTACTGCTATTCCTAGCGTTGTAAGGTCAATTTCGATGTTGTCTTTGATTGTTGTTGGCAGTTGTGGAGGTGGATATTGCGGACAGCCGCCACTTACGCCTTTGAAGGTCTCAAGATTCCATTTTGTTCCACAAGAGTCGCAGATTAGATATTTTCCCTCACCAATATGCATACTGAAGCTACCGCAGGGTTCGCAGGTTCTGATGCCAGCTTTGATGTTACCTAAGGGTGTATGGATAGCTATCAGAGGTAGATAATTTCCGTTCTTATACAACGACAATGGGATTGAGCGACCTTGATACTGCAATTCATTCGTCTTGTTCGCGAGTTTCACATCTGTAAAGACTATCTTCTTGTCTTTTACGAAGTCATAGGGTAGTTGGATTTTGGTTCCGCCCTCGGTTGCGGTTGGGTTATTGTAAAAGACACCACTGGCGTACGTTGGGTACGCTTGCTGTGGTGGTGGGGGCTGTGGTGAGGGTTGTGGGGAGGGCTGTAGCGAGGGTTGCAGTGAGGACTCCTTGGGTGAAAATTGCCAGACGCCAACTGCCCCGACAACTCCGATGAAGAGTACAGCCACCAATGCCTTTATCCAACCAGGTGTTCTCTTTCTCCTATATATTGGAGTAGACTGAGAATGTGGGATTTGTCCTCCGAAACCATGCCTTTTTTTCTTTTTACCCATTGTTTTCATCTCCTTTTCCGATAAGCTCATTACTCTTTTGGACAAGGCGTCCGTCAACCATGTGCAGTATCAAGTTGGTGAGGCGAGCCTTGTCTAGGTCGTGTGTTACCATGATAACCGTGAGGTCGTCTTTCTCTTTTAGCTTATGTAAAAGTTGCATTATTTCATTCCCAGTTCTTTGATCTAAGTTGCCGGTAGGTTCATCGGCTAAGAGAATATGCGGATTGTTTACGATTCCTCTGGCAATAGAGACTCGTTGCTGTTCGCCTCCACTTAGTTCAGTTGGTTTATGCGATGCCCTGTGGATTAGTCCCACCTTGAGGAGCGCTTCTTTGGCTATGTCTTCATGCTTTGTTATAGCCGAACCTGAAAGATACAGTGGAAGCATCACATTTTCTAAAGCAGTTAAATACGCTATTAACTCGAAAGTTTGGAAGATGAAACCGATATTTTCTCTTCTGAATTTTGCTCTTTGGCGAGGCTTCATCTTGTAGATAGATTTGCTGTCGATTGTTACGTTCCCCTTGGTGGGCGTGAGTAGAGTTCCAATGGTGTAAAGAAGAGTTGACTTTCCACTTCCGCTGGGACCCATCACTGCTAAGAAATCGCCGTCTTCAATCTCAAGAGTCACTTTATCTAACGCGAAGACTTGTGCATTTCCCATTTCATAGATCTTAGTCACATCCTTCATAGCTATCGTTGCATTACACCATCCTTAAGGCTTGAACTGGATCTATTTTTGAAGCGCGCCACGCTGGGTAAAGACTCGCGGTGAGGCTTGCCCCTACTGAGAGAGCGATGGAAAGCGGAATGGGATAGAGAGGCAGGTCTAGAACGTTGATTATCACGTTCATTAGGAGAGGACCAGCTAATACAGACGAAGTTAAGCCTATGAAAGAGCCAATCAAACCACCTATTAGCCCTAGGGTTAGGGATTCAAGGATGAATATCTTGTAGAGATGGAAGGTATCTGCTCCAAGCGACATGAAAACACCTATTTCTTTCATTCTTTCATGCACGGAAGCCAGCATAGTGTTCATGACTCCGGCACACCCTACAACAAGGATTATGGAAGCCAGGAGAAGGGAGAAATTAGCTGTCTGCCCTATCGCTTCCATTCTTGTTTCCACTGCCTGTTTGATGGGGGTTGCTTTAACGCCTGGTAAGGCATCCATTATTTGCTGTGATATTACTTCAACTGGACAATCCTTGCAAATGGCTCCCACGTCGATAACACTGACCACACCAGGTTGCTCAAGTAACCTTTGAGCTGTGTGCAGTGGCAGAAATAGCGAGTAGTCATCAACTGAGCCTGTCTCGTTCAAGATGCCAACGACAGTGAGGGTTAGGTCATTAATTGTGATTGATGATTCTGGTGATAAGCGCAGAAACGAAGCTAGCGCAGAGCCTAGAAGAGTTTCATTGGTGTCATCTTGAGGCAATGACCCGTCAACGTTCCACCATTTCTTTAGTTTAGCTTCTTGCTCTGAAATCATTCCTACAATCAATAGATTGCTATCCCTGTACTTCATTTGTCCATAGATTTTTGGGGAGATCGTTCTGAGATTCGCGCGGTTTGGTATAGTGTATATCCCATCTTGGAAGTCTTCAGGGATTGTCACGTTTCCGACAACAACACTCCCGTAGGGAACACTTATTGACTCAGATTTGGGCGTCACGATGATGTTTGGTCCGTACTTTTCCACTTCGTCGCCAATTTGAATTTGCATTGAATGAGCAACGGTGAAAGTTGACGTTATCACTGTGACGGCTAAGATTAATCCAATAGAACTGAGGATTAGTCGTGCTTTCCTGCGGGAGAAGTTTCTTAGGACCAGTGTCAGAGCCCTCATGTTATCGACCTACGGCGTAATTCTTATATGCCCCTGCTGTTAACTACTATATGTAGTTCGAATATTTAAATGTAACTACAGGCAGTAGTTAGAGTGTCCGAGAGCATTAGATGGACCGGGTTCAAACCATACGAGAAAAATCTCCTGAAGGTTTTAGGCGATCTGGAAGCAGATGTGCTAGAAGCTCTTTGGAAACTTAAGGTAGCACATGTTAGAGACATTCATAGAGAAGTTGCTCGAAAGCGCAAGGTAGCTGTCACAACTGTGGCGACAGTCTTGGACCGTTTGTTTGAAAAGGGATTAGTCGAACGAGAGTTAATAAGAACGAGAGGTCTTTATTATGAATACAGACCCTCACTTTCAAAGAGGCAATTAGAAAGTACCATCGTGAGGGATGTCCTTAAAGGTATATTTGAGACCTTTGGTGACGCGGCTGTATCCTATCTGGTAAATCAGGTTGGAATTAAAGACAGGGAGAAAATTGAGGACTTCAAGTCTTATCTGGAGAAGCTGAAGCAAGAGGAGAAATAGTTTGTGACTAACTCGATATTAATCCTCATAGCGCCGTATTTGTATGCAACTCTGTTGTCTCTGGGCATATCTGTCGGGGTGATTTTCGGTCTTAAGTTAGTGCGTAAGCAAGCTTACAAAATAAGAACTATGATGCTCGTCGCTCCATTATTGGGGTCGGTTACAATGATGGTTGGAGTTTCATCGCTGTGCTTTATACATTGGCTCTCCTTGAATTACCCAGACCTTGGCCATGCCGTATGCGATCAGATTCCGCAGGAAAATGTAGGCTTCATCTGCACAAGTTTGGTCACGCTAGCCTTTGTTTCCTTCGGCTCCGCAGTCTTGTTAGGGGTAATTACCTACTACTTAGGAGACAAAATCGCGATTCATCTATTTGGCGCCAAAACTCTCAATCAAAGTGAGGCAAAGGAAATTTATCAAACCTTGAATTGCCTGTCAAGAAAGGCTGGTGTTAAAACTCCAAAACTCTATCTCATAGAACGCAGCACATTGATGATCTTCACTGTAGGAAGGAAAAACTCCCACGCTATCATGGTGTCAGTGGGTCTTCTTGAAAATCTCTCTTCGAAGGAACTGGAGGCATCTCTGGCGCATGAAATCTCACACATAAAAAACAGTGATGATCTGATCAGAACAATGGCATCTATTATGAAATTCGCTACGCCCTTCAATTTACTCGGCTATTTGATCGAGCCAGCCATATATCGAGAAAGAGAATTCTTGGCGGACGAGGGCAGCGTCACACTAACTAACGAACCCTCAGCGTTGATCTCTGCTTTGATAAAGTTTAGTGAAGCTTGGGACGTTGAGGCAAAGGAAAGCCTCCTTTGCAGGCTTTCAATAGGCTTTTTCCTTGAAAGCCCATCGCGAGGCGGAATATTCAGCAAGCATCCCCCGCTAGAAGAACGTCTGAATCGACTACTACAGCTCGAAAACGCAAGCGTTGGAAGAACGGTCAATCGAAAATCGAATGAAAAAATGAGCATCGAAATTAAATAAATCTGCGGAAGAGAACATATCTCATTCTTTTTTCACGGTCATGCCAACCCCCGAGAGACTCAAACTATCACCAAGTGCAGTTTAATACGTCATGTTTGTTGTTGAACAAGAGAAATTTTCCGTTGTTCAACAAATCTACTAGGCTATTCCAATCCAACCTATATGTAAGGGCGGGGTCTAGTTACTGGAGAGCGCAACTAGGCTTCTTCTATTGTTTTCATCTGTATTATATCGTTTAAGGTAGTCTTCTGCGTTTGGAAATACATTTCGAAGTCTTTCGTGTCGCTTCTTTGCGTTTATGCCATGTTGAAGTGCTGTAAATTCTCTGGGTTTGCCGAATCTTTCTACTTCGCCATTCTCTCTTTTCCTCATGATTTTTATGCATTTGTCCACTATGCAGCTTAAAACGCATGCTCCACAGTAAATGCAAAGCTCCTCTATGATGCCAACTTCCCCAGCCTTCCAGAACAAAGCATTAGTCGGACACACCTTTATACAAAGTTTACATTCAACACCCTTACACGTACGCATATCAATACTAATGCTTCCTTCAACAAAGAACTCCTTCACACCTAGCGGCGCCAAAAGCTCCTCTCTACGCTTCTTTTTCTCTTTCTCCGTCGTCTCCATTAAGATTTGAAATATGTCAACCGTTGAAGGCTTTTGGGACTTGCGCTTACGTTTCTTTGGCATCTACTTCATCTTTAACAAGACTATTAGATTTGAAATCTATAATGCTCATGAATTATAATTACTTATCCAAAATCCACACGCCACCAGACGAGATTTATAACCGAGCAGACACCATCATATTAGCTGTTAAGGCTGGAATAGCAAATGTGTGAATTCAACGTAATCCTCAATGGAAAAACAGTTTTCAAAGACGTAGTCTACGCAAAGATGGAAAACAACAACATAACCGTCAAAGACGTGCTCGGACAAACCAAACAATTCAAAAACTGCAAAATAACAGAAGTCGACGTAAACTCCACACGGTTAGTCCTATCAACCATAAAACCCTAAATCAACGAGATAAGAAGACTCGCCACCAAACCAAGAAAAATCGGAAAAGGCAACCCAGGAAACATACCTTTCCTCTCCAACATTTTAAAAGCCAACAAACACCCAAACAAAATCCCAACAATAGAAGCTACGCAAGACATCAAACCAAAATAGAGAAACATATGTCCGGAAAGCATAGAATAAAACGTCAAATCCCCTAAACCCATCTGAACATTCCTGAAGGAGAAGCTTAAACCCCGAAACTGCTCCAACCCGCTTCTCGCTATTTTTCCAACAGGACCACGATAAACAGCAAACGCATCATAAACCGCCAAAAAACCCAAAATCAAAACTGTACTCAAAGTGGGAATCGAAGCCCCCAAAAAAGTTCCCAAGGCTCCTCCCAAAAAAAGAACAGCTAAATCACAAACTCTGCTGTGAAGCCGAAAAATCGCAAAATCAGCCAAAACTGTGATAAGCATTCCCAAAACAAAAATGAAAATCTCCATGTTAGGAACAGTAAACCTCGAAAACGCCGCAAACAAATAAATGACCGAAAGCATAAAAACTGAACTCGTCAACGCAAACCCCGTAATCAAAGCAATCAACCTGCGACTTCTCCGCTTCAAAACTAAATACAACAGTGACGCACCAACTCCAACAAGCACAACAAAATAGAGCGCATTACCCAAAGACCCATAAACGCTTTCTGGGAAAGGCGTAACCCCATAAACCTTCACATTAGATATCCAAATCAAAAAAGCGCAAAACGCACCAAACGACAGACTCGCCAAAATAGGCGCCAAATGTATAGCCTCTGCCTTAAACCCCCCGCTCAAGACTCTTACCTCAATCAGCTCGCAGCCGTTTCAACCTTCAAATAGCATTTGTTACAGAATAAGCTTTGTTTCCTGTCAGTTTCGAAAATGGAATTCGAAAAATACATAACACAAAACGGATTAGAACAATGTCCCAAACCCAAGGTATGCCCAAGCTCATGAACAGCCTCCTTCACGCTTCTCTCCAGAAAAAGCTCTACATTCGAAGCCTTACCATAGAACTCCGGCCTAAGCCTCCACAAAGAAATCAAAGCCGCCTTTCCAGGGCATTCCGCCTCTCCGAAAACAAAATTCAACTCTTGAACATAAGTATCCAGGTCAACAATTCCCAAAATCCGGTCTAAAGCTTTCTCTTTCTTAGCTTGGTTGTGAACACGACTTAAGATTATATCTGAGCGATATTGCTGTCTCTTCTTGTTGAGAGCTTCCTCTGGAACTGGCAACGTTTTATTAATCAGTCTGCATGTTGTTCTCGGAAAAACCATGTTCAAATTCTCTTGAATTCTACCCACGGCATACGAGTCTACTTGTCCAATCCGTAAAATTCCAATCTTCATCTTATTCACTAAAGCTTGAATATATCTCCAGTCCTCGGCGCCACAGCCTCCAATCCAAACTCATTCCTCACTACCTTCGCAAAAAGCTCACAGTTTCCTTCCGCACCATGAACCACAAAAACTTTGGGTTTGCCGCCAAGTTTTTTCACGGCTTCTTTGAGTTGAGTTGCACCACAGTGCGATGAGAAATCAAAATGCTTAACTTGAGCCTTAACCCTCCTCATCTTTCCATCAATAAGACAAACTCCTTTCTCCAGCAACTCCTTTCCTGGCGTGCCCGGAATCTGATAACTAACCAAAAATATAGCGTTACTTGCCTTCTTTCCAATTTTTGATGTGTAGAAAACTGCGGGACCGCCTTTAAGCATGCCTGCCGGCGAGATTATTGCACATGGCGCTTTGGTTGCCTTCCTGCGATCTCTCCAGCCCTCAACCCAATCAACATAATGCATGGCTTCTGTAAACATTTTAGGGTCTTTCAGAAACTCTTTATAATTCATTATCAATCCACTAGCTTCGCGTGCCATCCCATCCATATAAATAGGATGTTCAAAATGATGCGCAGCCAAAACACATGCAATTTCCTGCGACCTGCCGACTCCGAAGGCTGGAACTAGGACTGTGCCTCCCCTTTCCACAATGTCCGTAGTCTCGTCAACGAAGCTTTTTTCAAGCTCTCGACGTTCTGTGTGGTCTTCATCTGCGTAGGTGCTTTCAATTATCACTGCGTCCAAGTCGTCGCATTCCATTTTTGCGCCTTCCAAAAGTCTGGTGTCAACGGTGTTGAAGTCGCTTGTGTAAAGTAGTCTTTTTCCTTCGGCTTCGATGAGTATTTGGGCGCTTCCGGGCGTGTGTCCTGCATTTAAAAGCTGGAATTTGATGTCTCCGATCTCTTCTTGGACGCCGTAGTCTACGTGTTTGTTGCTTCGCATCATTGACCTTAGCTCTAAGTATTCAAACGCTAGATAGTAGCTGGAGAGATGTATGAAGTCGGCAATCAGCAGTTGAGTTAGTTCCAAATTTAATCTGTTTGTGTACAGCGGCTTCTTGCCTTGGATGTAGAATATGGGAACAGCGCCAGAATGGTCAAGGTGGCTGTGAGTTAGAATTAGTGCGTCAACATCTTTTGGCGGAACGTGCATCGGAAATCCTGGTTCATGATTTAACATGACTCCATAATCTAACAAAACCTGCGTTTTTTCAGTTTTCACGGCTATGGATATTCTGCCAACTTCCTGGGCTCCGCCTAAAAACCCAATTTGTAATGAACTCATTGGTTTTCATCCGCTGACGCAGTAATGATGCTCCTCGCTCTTTTAAAAATGTATTGACTTTCCGACTGAGGCAACTCTGATAAGCCCCTTTTTTATGGCTTTCAAAATTTCTTCGACATCCAAAGAAGCTTGAACTTCTGTATGAGCAATCCATAGTTCACTAGCATTGTGGGCGTCACTGCCAGCCACGCCGGGCAGACCCATTTCCTTGGCCAAGTTTTCCGCCATTCTATTGACATGCGATGCAGAGACGCCGTTCAAAACTTCTATAGCGTCAACATCATAATTCCTTGTTAAATCGCCCAAGCCATAGGCTCTATACGGATGTGCTGCAATGGTTAATGCCTCTCTCTCCTTAGCGAAATCAATCGTGTTTTCAACAGTCCATGGTTTAGGTGGCAATTCTGCAACGCCCAAAACTATTACGTCACCTTTAATCGTCGCTACTTCAACTCCGGGAATTATCAGAATATCTTGGTATGCAGAAGCCAATTCCCGCACTTTATGGTAGCCTTCAACTGTGTTATGGTCTGTTATGGCTACGGCTTTTATGAATGGATGTGCGTAGAGCTGTTCCACTATAATCTTTGGGTGGATTGACGCGTCTGATGAATATGCTGTGTGAACGTGCAAATCAACTCGAATCAAAGCTATTCGCTCAGAGTTTCTCGCAAGATTTTCTTCAAACCTGTTAAAATGGCTTTGCTTGGTACTTCTTTAAAATTGAAGTATTCAAACCTAATGTTTTTCTTTAAGCAGGTTTTCTTGGACATTTTTAGAACAGAGTCTTTCCAGTTTTCTGGGTCATGAAGCAAAAC
>Ga0315314_1000887_pt1 | contig 29284 bp, 30 predicted proteins | sample TDP9_MG_FD_203631 | JGI IMG/M metagenome (GOLD analysis project Ga0315314, IMG submission 203631) | Freshwater sediment microbial communities from Lake Towuti, South Sulawesi, Indonesia - TDP9 | ecosystem: Environmental > Aquatic > Freshwater > Lake > Sediment | place: Indonesia: South Sulawesi... | reverse complement strand
TGCCCAAAAATTCAGCAGTACCGAACCCCAATGATTCAATAAAAAATTGGAAGCAAAAATTATTTTATACTCAGCACTCATTACTCATCACTCATGACTCATTCTTAGTCGCCGGGAATAACAACGATCTTCCTTTTTTCTCCTTCCCCGGGGGGACCGTAGCGATCGGCAGATCCTCCCCGATCGGAAGGTAGAATGATCTCTACCTGATTGAGTTGCCCGCAGGAAGGGCAGGTGATGCGGAGCTTTCGTGTGGCCTCGGTGAATTCGACCTCGATGGGCTGAGCACAAGCCTCATTGCAACAGTTTACTCGTTCGTTGTACCTGATCATCTCACTCCTCATCCTTTCCACGCCAGGCCTTGATAAAGGCTGACCCCACGATCCAAAGAACAACGGCTACGATCCCCCAGACGATGGGGTTCCAGAAGATATAGCCCTTCAGATACTGAATCATCGCCTGAAAAGTTTCCATCGTTTCCTATTTTCTCTCATTCCTCGTCCATTGCCAAGCAAAATGTAAATCTTGGAGCATGCCTTCCGCTAATTCGCCCTGGCGGCTTCGCCACTCACGAAGCCATGAAAATCCCCCCTCTCCCCTTTAGCAAAGGGGGGTTGGGGGGATAGGGAAAAAGGAAGTTTTGGGTTTGCATTTGCCCGGATTCTCGCTAAGATACAATTAGCCCTTTGATTTCATCCAACCCAAAGGGAAAAGATGGCATTATGGAGGAGGTAGAATGAAATTCAAGCCTGAAGAAGTAATCTTTCATCGGGAGGAATACCAGGCCCTTCTGGCGGAGAAGCGCCCTAAAGATTATCCGCCTCTCTTGAGAAAAGAAGTCGTGGGAAAAGTAAACTTCCGCCATCGTCTGCCCAATCCTTACATACGGGAGGGAAAAGCCTTAGTCTCTTTGGTTGTCGCTGGCCAGGATGTCAAAAGGGACATCCAAAAGGCCGTGGACCTGCTCGGCGGTTTTGGCAAGTCGTTGAAATCGGAGGATCGCATCCTCCTGAAACCCAACTTCAACAGCGATGATCCACCCCCAGGCTCAACGGCCTTAGATTTTCTGATCGCCGTAATCGACCTTCTACGGGAGCATGGCTGCACGCGCATATCCGTAGGGGATAGTGCAGGCCGTCCCTGGGTGCCAACTGACAAGGTTTTTAAGAATGCGGGACTTTCGGCCAAGATGGCTGAAATGAAGATTCCCCTGCTGGATTTTGACCGCTCCCAGCATATCGATATACCTATTGATGGGGAATACCTTCACCTTATCGCTTACTCCAAGGATTTGGAGAACTTCGATAAGATTATCTACCTGCCAACGATGAAGACCCACTACCTGGCAGGGTTTTCCATGAGCCTGAAGATCACCGTGGGCCTGACCCACTTATCCGACCGGACCCTCCTCCATGGAGACAACAACCTGTTCGTTTCCCAGCGGGCTGCCGAGATGAGCATCCCCATCAAGCCCGACCTGATCATCATGGATGGACGGATCTCTTTTGTAAGCGGTGGTCCGGCCATTGGGTTGGCTGTTCATCCCGGGGTCATCCTGGCCTCTGGAGATCCAGTGGCTTTGGACGTGCAAGGCGTTCGTCTTCTGCAAAATTACGCGGCCGTCAACCACTTAGTCAGCGATGCCTGGAGCATGCCGCAGATAAAAGTTGCCGTTAAGCACGAGTTGGGGATTAGGAGCGATAGCGAGCTTCTCTTAGTCCGATGAAGAGTTACGAATTCGGAGTTCGCAGTGGATAAGGGTGCTCATCACTGATCACTCTTTTTTTCGTGCTTCAACCAACCCTCAATCCGATCTCGATAGATTATGGTTAAGACGAACAAAAAGAGAGCCAGCCCGAGAACGACGAAGAAAGCGCGGTAATCTTCAGAGCGAATGGCTTGACCTTGCAGCGTCAAGAGAAGCGTTCCCGGAATTCTTCCGATTGAGGCGATGACCAAAAAGGTGAGTACGTGCATGGGGCTTAATCCCAGGAGGTAGCAGAAATAATCTTTGGGCAAACCAGGAATGAGGAAAAAAATGAAGGAAAAAAAGGCCCCCTGATGCTCCATGAGGTGATCGAATTTCCCCATGATTTCTGGCCCCACAAAGCGGCGGACAAAAGGAAGGCCCAGGCGGCGAGAAATCAAAAAAGCTCCCAAGGAACCCAGGGAGAGGCCGATGGTGGAGTAGACGAAGCCGGGGCCGATGCCGAAAAGGTACCCCCCGATGAAGCCGGTTAACTCACCGGGAACGGGCGCAAAAAGGACTTGCAAAATCTGTAGCCCCATAAAAGCGAAAGGAGCCCAGGGGCCAAAAGAAGCCACAAAATCATTAACTCGTCTCTTGCTCGAAAAGAAACGAACGGCCTCCCGGAAACCATCATAGGCTTCCCGGTAATAGTAGAGTAAAAGGCAGACGGCCAGGAGAAGCGCCCCGTATCCAATGACCAATTTCAAGCGTCGTTTTTTGTTATCCATGAGAGATATTTTTTGGGCAAGTTTTCATTAAATTTATCGGAGATTTAATACCAGAGATTTAATCTGGAATCAACCCCCATTATTCTCCCCCGGGAGCAGAGAGGAGATGGCCGAAATTTTCAAGAGTTTATTAGAAATCGCCTCCACCAGCATCAAAGTAGGCTGGCCTCTGTTGATCCTGGCCTTGGGGCTTGTAAGTGCTCGCTGATTGCTGACCGCTGAAAGCTTGCTTTTTCAGCCACTCCAGGGCTTTCTTTATGGCTCGTTCATCTAATCGCAATCGATGCTCAGCGCCTTTGATAATAAAAAGCTCAGCCCTTTTTCCCACTTTTTCATAAAGGTCTCGCGCATGGCGCACCTCCACCACATCATCTGCCGTACCGTGGATGAGTAGCAGTGGCCGGGGTGGGATTTGATTGATCCATTCTAAGGGCCTTACGACCCGAAATCCCTTTTTCCACTCCGGGATCGAGGCCGGGAAATTTGGATCTTTGATGAGCCCCACCTCCCGGGCATGGGATAAAAAGTCTTCCAGATCTTTGCCCGTGCTTAGGTCACGGAACTCAGCCGGGGAGGCGCATGAAACCAGGGCAGCGATTTCTTTCCGATGGGCAGCGACGTAGATGGAAACCGCTGCTCCTCCGCTGAAACCCATTAAGAGAATACGCTTCTGATCCACCTCCGGGCGCAGGGAGAGATAATTCAGGGCTCCCTCCAGATCCCGGGCCCATCCTAAGATGTCAAAATTCCCCTCGCTCAAGCCAGCTCCACGAAAATTGAAGATCAGAACTAAAAACCCTTCTCTGCAGAAACGCTCGGCTAATAGAGGATACCCCCGGTCATCTGGCCCTTTAACCTTGGCTGGCATTCCATGGGAGATGACCAAGGCTGGGTAGGGTTGGTGGCGATCGACGGGAATATAAACTTCACCGATGATCTTCAACCCATCGCTGGTCCAGGAAATTTTTTGGATAACCATACCCTTAGATTGCATACAAAACAGGCCCCTCACCCCGCCCTCTCCCCCCATCGGATCATCCTGACTTCTATTTTCCACGAAAGATAGGGTTACGCCTTTCCATATATGCTTTGACAGCCTCTCGATGATCTTCGCTTTCCAGGCAGGTCTTTTGGCATTCGGCTTCCAATTTCAAGGCAGAATCGAGGTCTCGCTGGAGGTTTTTCCATAGAACTCGTTTGGCTAAGCCGATGGCTAAGGATGGGCCTTTGGCCAGTTTATTGGCCACTTCCTGGGTAGATTTTTCCAGTTCTTGATTGGGAACTACCCGGTTGATCAGGCCGATGCGCTCGGCCTCGGTTGCGCTAAGTGGCTCGCCCAAAAAGATCATCTCCACAGCCCTGGCTAACCCCACCAGTCGAGGAAGAAAGAAGGTCCCCCCTCCGTCTGGAATTAATCCCATAGAGACAAATGCCTCGCCGACTTTAGCTCGCTCAGCAGCAATTCTCAAATCGCAGGCCATGGCCAGGTCAAGGCCCAATCCTGTGGCAAACCCATTGAGGGCGGCGATGGTTGGCTTGGGCATGCCACAGAGCAGACGAATGATCTCTTGCGATTTTGATAAAATCTCCCAAGCAGAATTCTTTTGGGCTTGCTCCTGGGCCTGGCTGAACTCGGAGATGTCCGCTCCAAAACTGAAGGCTCGTCCTGCACCCGTGAGGATCAAAACCTTGATCTCCCTATCTTCTGCAACCCGCCTTACAGAATCAAGAAGCTCATCGATCAATTCGGCATTAAGGGCGTTTAAAGCGCGGGGGCGATTCAAGATGATCGTGGCCACGCCATTCTCTTTTTTGTAAATGATCGAGCCATATTCCATAGAGGCCTCCTTCCTTTGTGGTGGCTGGAATTATACCATTTCGGCCTTGACTGGGCAGAGGATTTATAGTAAGTAGTTTTATAGTTTGGCAAAATTCATTTTGTAATTTTAGGCACTTTAGGCATTTGAATTAAAAATGGGGGATGGTCTAACGGCAGGACGGCAAACTCTGGATCTGCTAACTTAGGTTCGAATCCAAGTCCCCCAGCCAAGCTGGTAGATGGTAAGCCATAAAAGGGGTCCCATCGTCTAGGGGCCTAGGACGTCGGCCTCTCACGCCGAAAACACGGGTTCGATTCCCGTTGGGACCACCATTCCTAAGTAAGCCGATAATCTAACCCCAAGCCTTCAGGTAGGAGTCGTGAAGTTAGATTTCCAGAAGGTAGCAATTTTTAGCCTCCGAGGGTGTTGAGCCCTGTGGAGGCTTTTTTGTTACGCTTTGAGGGAGAGGGAACCCAGTTATTTGATAAGGGGCGGCGCCCTTGACAGCATATATTTCCCCTTGATATAAAGGGGGTGGGAAACCCGCTCTTTTTAATCAATAAGGGGGCTTATGGGGAAGAAGGAATTTACGAAAGAATTGAGCCCGGAGGGAGAAGACCGGCTAAGAATAAGATTAAACATAGAAAAGGGTAAAGTAATAGACGTCGTTGTTCAATACGAGGCTAAAATAAAGGAAAGATGGTGCTCCATCGTTCGTTATGATTGCTCCCATGGCTTTTTTCACCGTGATTTATTAACCCCAAAAGGAGAAGAGATAAAACAGGCCATTCCTATAGAGAATCTTAAAGATGCCTTAACGTATGCCGAACAAGATATTAAGGATAGATGGGAATGGTATAAAGAAAAATTTAAGAAGGGAATAAAATAATGACCAAGAAAGAGTATGTTGAAAGAAATATCGGCATGACATTTGACTTCCTTAGATATCTCCTTGACCATCCCGAGACGGTAGAATCTATCCCCAATGGAGCCGAGCTCGATTTTATTGATAAGGAAATGCCCCTTAAACTAAAAAAGCAGGCGAGAGGGAAAAGGGTCGCCAGATACAAAGTCGAGCATATTTTTGGACCCATTCAAAGCTAAGTGAGTATTAGTAATATGTGGACGGAAGCAACTGAAAACCGTCTCCAGTCTCCAGTTGCTTCCTCTTAGTAAAAATCAACGGATTCGCTATTTTCAAAAATCGACTCAAGTAATGTTGAATCTCTAAACCTTGGTTTATGAAAATCATGGAGTTCCCTGCGTGCTTTCTGCTTTATTAAAGGGCGGAAAACTCCATTTCTAGCTGGCGCACCACAGTCACGGAATCTTATTCAGACGAACATCTATTTCGAAGATTTGCGAATCGACTTCGGTATCATTATCTTTTGAGTGAAATAGGCATTCGAATTGGCTTTTTCGAGACATTTTCCACCCGACCCCTCGCATGAATCCCCGATCTATCGAGCCTTCCTTGTTCCCCGAAAATGAAACTTCCCCTAACTGGCTTGGTGGAAGGGGTTGAGGGGAAACCAGCGTCCGAGGGGGATCAAGGGGACACCCGAGGCCCCGCAGGGGAGCCGGCGTCCCTCATAGCTGCCTGAGAATGGCTGGGCTCAGAGATAAGAGATTCGGGGGATTGGCCGAAGAGGATGTCTTTTTTTGTTTTTAGGGGGGGGAAAGTGTAAATGGTTCTGGAGAGAATTCCCCCCATGCCTTCAAAATCGATGATTTCTTCCACTCTGACGCCTTTGTTTTTCGATAGAAAAAGGGCATTCCAGCTTTAGGAAGGAGAAAGCCTTTGCCCGCATACGAGAAAATGGCAAGCAGTTGCAGGAGATGGACAGAGATCTGATAAAAGCGAGCCGTCGAAGGTGGGAATGAGACAGGCTAGGGTTGGTTATACAGGGGAAAATGGGGCTCTTCTGGAGCTCGCCACATTTGCTTGGGTATTTGGTCTTTCTATACCGTTGAATAATAATCGGCTTGGCGAGCGCCGCAACGGGCGCGCCCCTTGCTGTCTCCTTGTAAGGGACGTGTCCGCAGATCCGAGCCAACGGGCGCGAACCGGTGAAGAATGAATCCGGTGTCCGACCGCTGGGCTGGTCCTTTCCGAGGCGCGGACCGCTTCGTGCGTCTTCCCCTCTATGAGGGGTAGTCCGTAGGCCGAATGAGGGGGCGCGGTGCGGCCAAGCCGAGGGTCGTCTTCCTTTGAGAATAAATTATTGATCGGGGTCTTATAGTATACGTTCTCCGCCAATGGCGGTAGAACCTTTTGGGGCTCAATACGGACAAAGGGGTAAAAAATAGGTGGATGGGTTTCGGGGCTGAAACCTGGGGCGCGGGTAAGGAGGGGAAAGAGCAAATGGGGCGAAAAACAGAGGGATAACCGATGCTTCATTTGGGTGTATAATCAAGCAAACTCATAATTGCTCATAAGGTGTGGGTTCTATCCTTTGGGTTTAACTGAAGCAGATGAATAAATCCGAAGCCTTCGTCTACTCACTTTGCAAAAAGTCGTTCCTTTCTCTGTGGAGTATTGCCAACCCACAAGGGAAAAAGCGAGGGAAAGAGCTGTGTGACATCCTTGTGGTTTGTGAGCCGGACATCGTTATTTTCTCCGTTAAGGAGATAAAGTATAAACCAGGCAGCGAGGTAAAGAAGAATTGGGACCGATGGACATCAAAAGCCATTGAGGATTCCGCGAAGCAAATCTATGGGGCGGAACGTGTGCTGAAGGTCCTTAAGGAAGTGAAGCGTAAGGACGGTTCCATTGTGCTCTCTCTTCCTCCAGCATCAGAACGGCGAATTCATCGTGTGGCAGTTGCGCTTGGGAGTAAAGGTAAGATACCGATGTACTTCGGTGACTTAGGAAAGGGGTTTATCCATGTCTTTGACGAGCAGACGGTTCGGATTTTACTCCGTGAGCTGGATACGATCACGGATTTCGTTAAATACCTATCTGCAAAGGAGAGGCTTTTCTTAAGTAAGAAAGTCTCGGCGGTCATCATCGGGGAAGAAAACCTTCTCGCGCTATATCTTCATAAAGGCCGCACGTTCCCGAGGGGCTACGATGCAATACTCGTGGACGAGGGCCTTTGGGCTAAGGTTTCGGCAAAGGAAGAGTTCCGAGCGCGGAAAGAGGCTGACAGGGAGAGCTACTTCTGGGATGAATTAATCGAGCACCTGATCACTGGTCTCAAGTGCTCATTCCCTGCTTGCGAAGATCCAAAGAAGAGGGGAGAAGAACTCGTTCGGACCATGGCACGGGAGGACCGATTTGGGAGAAGAATCCTGGCAAAAAGTTTCCGCGAATTCATGGATCTTGCCGCTGCCGGGAAGGTTCGATCACGCATAGTACCAGCGCCATCAGGAGTAATCTATGTCTTCTTGGCAAGACCAGTCCGCCATGACCGGAGGAAACGGATGGCTGAGTTGGCGGGTCGTTGTTTTATCGCCCGGGGTTTGAACAAGAGCTCGAGAGTCGTGATTGGCCTTGCGACAGAAGTGTATGCTCCAGGCCAAGGGTTCTCGTTTGATGCGTACTGCCTTAAGAAAGAGGGTTGGACGAAGGAGGATCAGAAGAAGTTTGAAGAACTGCAATCCAAAACGGGGGCTTTTACTTCCCCCAGATGCACGCGCTTTAGTGAAGATGAGTATCCGAGGATAATCGAGTAAATTTCTGGTGCCTTCTGGGTGCCTCGGACTTGTCAAAATTGTTGTTTTTCAATACCGTTCAATGTAACATGAATAATGATCCAAGTGGGCGAAAGTAAAAGGGGATTATCAATCAGTATGACCCCATGCGAATTGGCGATAAATGGGCAGATTTAGCCTCTCACGCCGAAAACACGGGTTCGATTCCCGTTGGGACCACCATAGACAAGATCGATTATGCCGATAAGATATGCTAAAATAAATACAGATGGGCTCAATTCGATGCTTCGGGAAAAGTGATTACGTGTTTTGACCTTCTTTGATAAAAATTTCTGAATAATTTAAAGAAATTGGTAACAATTGAACATGGCATAAAGGGAGAAGGAGGAGGCCAAAGAGCATGAAAAAGTCTGAGGATGAAGAGATTCTTAGAAAATATTCCGAATTTGAGGGGAAGCAGGGCCAGGGGTTTACCACCTTCAAAGATTTCAGGAAGCAATTCGACGAATATTTGCGTGCAAAAACAGGTCGGAAGGTGAGTAACAAGCAAATTGGCCGTCCCCATATTGAGGTATTCCGGCGTCCAGCTAAGAAGGAAGCCTAATGCCAGAGAAAGATTTTTCTTCTACCCGACGAACTGCTCTTTATAGAGCCCTTCAGAGTGATCGTTACGCCCGACAAGAAGCGGTTTTCAGTTCGGGACGCGCAAGCAGGCGAAAACTCAAGGTTGAGCCCCGAGAATGCCGACAAATAGCGTGGATTAGCCTCCTGTGTGCCACCGGAAGTCTTTCTATTTGGTTTGAAACTCTTTGAGCCGCGTATGAGGTATCAGTGCATCCAGAGTTTTGAAAGTGAAAACCTTTCCACGTGTGGCTATAAGTAGCTTCTTCATGTCCTCACGGCGAACTCCGAAGCCCCGTCCGGCGATGCATGCAACGACTTCATATTTGGGTGAGTCCTTTGGCCGCCCGGCCATGCTTAGGGCTCCAAGGTGCTGAACACGTGTTACCTTATCGCGAGCTGTGCCATCGTCCTCGGTGATCTTTGCTTCAATGACGACCCGTGGATTAAATTCATCGGGCACGATGAAATCAGGAGCTTGATCAAAGCCACTAATTTTCTCGGCGCGTTTGGTCTTCCGGTAGCTAATACCTGCCCCAACTAAAATGTTTTCGATGGCAGATTCAAGGATGTCGCCCACGAGTTCAGAAACGGAATCTCGATGGCCAGCAAAGGGTCGTCCGAGGAACCGCTCATAAAGAAGCATGGCATAAGGAACGCCTATCCCCGCCAGGCTGCGGATCGTCTGCGCGCCCTCGCGCGTATCGGCTTTGTCCAAACGGTGGATCTTGTCCGCATCCGTTCCGGGAACTGGAGAGTTAAGCAGTTGACAAGCCGTATTGATGAGTGCCTTTAATCGCTTACTGGTTGCTGCGGTGAGCCGAAGCGGGGAGAATGGCGACATACGAATATTGCGGTCTAGGGTGCGCGAAAAGCCTTGCGTCACCTCGATGCCACTTCGTTGTGTTGCAACATAGGCCCATTCTGGTGGAGTGAAACCTAGCATTGTGCGGAGGACAATTAGTGTGAGTGGAGCCCGTTTAACGGTCTCAAACACGACATCGACCGTGAGACTACCGAATCCTCCCGTTGCCTGTTTCAACGTTTCATAAGCCTGCTCGAAGACTGGATAGTCAATAAACCCATCACCTTTCGGAAGAACCAGAAACTCCGACTCTAGAGATGAGAAGATCGCTGAAATGAAGGGATCTGGGTTAGCCTCGATCTCTTGGTAGGAAGCCTCAAAAGGGTATCTCATCCGAGTGTGATCCATAGGCCGCTTCTGACTCACGAACCATAGCGCCTTTCCTTCCCGCTAGGCGCGACAGGTCGTTTGGTAGGTATTTTTCAACGCCCAAGGCGCCGCCTAAGGACTGAACAAAATCGGCGACGAACCGAATCTTCTCCCGGACGGGGGAATCCTTGGCCCACGCGTTTCTCAAATTCCAAATAGCTAGACGGATTATGTGGCCATAAGCGATGCACCGGGCATCGCCACGAGTTGGCTTTAACCCGCCAGCCTGAAGCTGCCCCAAATCTTCTTTTACTAAATCGGCTATTTCTTGCGCCTTTAAGACAATGGTCCGGCGCGGTACCCGACCCGTGGAGCGGCACACAAAGACTGTATCGACGATAGAAGACCCAGTGCGATTGATGTGGATGGACGCACCCATTTCCGCAGGACAAGGGAGTGAAGCTGAGCAAATTAGTCCCGCATCAAGGATGGCAACCGCGAGCGGGTAATAGGCTTCGATAGCATTATGGTGGTAAGTAAAGGCGAAAGGTGCACCTGCTTTCAGGGCTTCCGCCGCCCGAGAGAATGCGTATGATAGACCTTCCGTAAAAAAGGTCAAGCCTCGCTCCATCGTGGCATTCCCAGTCAATTCGTCCTCACTTCGGGTGGTATGCTTTTCAAATGCCTTTTCCTTTTTACCGACCAACCGGCGTAGCCATACATAGCAAAAATCCATCAGCTCAGCGTACTGGACATTGGCAAAGTAAGGAGGGTCAGTGAATACAGCATCAAGCGACCCTGGAGGAAGTTTCATCTTCGTGGAGCTGCTACAATTCAGCAGGACTTGGCGCACGCGACTCCCTCTGCGTTGATCTCCAATCCATTCATTGACAATAGGGACTTGGCACTTACGTCCACCCTCATAAACGACTTCGAAGGGCTGCTCGCAGTACTGTTTGGCCTTGAGAAATTTCTCGACGATATTGGACCAGCCGCCACTGCCGATGTTCACTCCATCTTTTTTGTTTATAATTCCAAGGAGATTCGACTCGCATTCCACTAAGCCCACGGGGAATCCATGGACAGAGAAGATATCTAAGGACTTCAAGGCATAGGTATCATACCGGCAGAGCATGTTTTGGTAGCGGAGCAGGTCCGAGAGGTTTGTCGCCAGAGCATTCCTCACCGGATCATCGGCCTGCTTGGCAATGGCCCGACAGATCAACTCGAGCCCAAGTAGTTGCCGTTCATTGAACATTTCCCGGTAATCTTTGTAACCCCAGCGGTGAAGCCGGTCGGTCTCGTCTCCCGACGGTATTTCGTCGTCTGGTACGTAGATCGCTCGCATCCGGCGCCAGCCCTGTACAGCTTCGGCATACTTCGCCAAGTCGTTGGGATCGGGTTTCTTGAAGAGGCGCCCCTGGTGCCGCGGTTTGCAGAGTGGGCAGTGATACTCGATAGCGAACATCCGATGCCTTGGGGGCCCCTTTGTTGGTTGAGGATACGAGTTCATCTCCCCACAATGGGGACATGGGCAGCGGTTGCGGCTTGCTGGTCCTTCGAGAGTCAAGGCACTCTTGCACCTCTGACAATCGCCAGGGCTCTTTCGGTTATTCACTTCGTTGAGTTCACCACACGCAGAGCAGATAACCACGTTCTTGGGATGGCGCCGATTCTCCGCGAGCAAGAATCCAGGGAAAAGATCAAATTCTTTCCCGCATTTTGAACAGCACTGTGTCTTGACCCATAGGAAATACTTCACAGGCACATCAAATTGGTTACATTTTAGACACTTTGTCTGATAGAGATGTCCAACCTTCCTCTCAAGCCAGAGTTGCAAGCTTGATGCAGCATCCCGATAAGCATCCAAATTCAGATATTCAATTTCTTGGCGGACAACCCAGTACGCCATCGGGTTAACGTCATAGCCAAAGACATCACATCCAATACGATTTGCTTCGAGAAGAGGTGTACCGCCACCCATGAAGGGGTCAGCAATCCGGACTCCGTTTAAATCATGCGACTGGAAAAAAGTTTCTCGTAGTGGCCCTTCAACGAACTCTGATAATAGAAGCGCTCGAAACAATGTTCCTGGTCGCCGAGCAAACCACTTATGCACAGCAATGACCGGCCTATAGTTCTGCTGGATCTGTTTCTCCCTTAAGGCCAGGTCCGCCACAAATGGCACGTCGAATTGATGTTCGATCCCCCTGCGGTTAGCTTCTAAGCCAGAGGAAGAATTTACCGAAAATAAGCTCTGCTGCATTAACACTTGTTGAGCCATTCATCTGCCTCATAAGGCCATCATTAGGTCTCACTACTGACTATTTTGATCAAGCCTTATCAAAAGAAACATGCAACAGTCCTGACGTATGCGCACTTCAATGTGATTCCCCTTAATTTTATCGTCCACAGGTATCATTCAAAGGGAAGGCCCAGCCTGAGCAGATAAAAGACGTTTTCTTGGGCTTACTACTGTCTTAATGCTCAGCCTACAACCTTCGCATTGTCGCGACCAACTTTCCCAAAATCCTAAAATCCTCTCTTCTGGTCACTTCGATCGGGTGCATTGTATCATTTTCTGGTTGCAAAATGATCTTCGCATTTCTGCGATAAAATCTTTTGACCGTCACCTCGTCTCCAAGTAAGGCAATGATGATTTCTCCATTCTCTGCAACAGGTTGTTGTTGAGCAATAACAATATCCCCATTATAGATGCCTGCTTTGTTCATGCTGTCGCCACGCACATGAAGCGCAAATAGTCTTTTGGCACGGGGGACAAGCGAAGGATCCACGGAAACCGTTCCTTCAATGTTTTCTTCAGCCAGAACAGGCGATCCTGCGGCAACGCGGCCAACTAAAGGGACAGAAACTGAGGAAGACTGAGTAGCGTCGTCCCTGTTCTTAGTGAAGCCAACAAGTTCCAGCCCTCTCCACTTATTTGGATTCCGTCGGATCTGACCTTTGCGTATGAGGGCCTTTAGGTGCTCTTGGACAGCGTTAGGTGATTTAAAGGAGAATTCCTCTTGGATTTCAGAAATGGTCGGAGGAAAACCCGATTTCTGGACATGGGTTTTGATGAACCCTAAGATTTCCTCTTGTCGTTTTGTTAATTTGGGGTCTTTGTTCATGATGGAAAATGAAGGATATGCAAGCTTTAAAATCCTTATACTGTAAATTCATACAGGTGTCAAGAAAAAAATGCAGCTTTTTTGCGATTCCGCCATAAGCGGTCGAGGATGGGAGGGGCGAGATCTGGGCGAATTTGAAATTGAGGTTCAAAACAAGTTGACTTAATTTTCCGCATTTGGCAGCATAATTCTGGAATACCTCTGAAATACAAGAAAGGATTGATGCTTTGATTGGCGAAGTCAGCGCCTTAGGTTGCGCTCTCTGTTGGGCTGTAAGCAGTACGTTAACGAAATCATTGGCCGGGAAATTCGAAGCCATTAGCTTGAACCTCATCCGCTGCCTGGCTGCTTCTATTATTTTTTGGGGAATCATCCCATTTTCTCCTGGGACTCGAGCATTATCCCAAGCCCCCGGAACTGCCTTACTCTACCTGATGCTATCCGCTCTGATTGGGATTTCGGTGGGGGATACAATCTACATCAGAGGGTTGCGGCTGATTAACGTTACCCTCGCCTTCCCCATTGCCCAATCGGCTATGCCTCTTTTGACCCTGGCTGCGGCTGTGCTTTTCTTGGGAGAACCCATCAGCTGGTCTTTGGCTCTGGGCACAGCTTTGGTTTTGGTGGGAATTTACCTGATCGCTGGCCCTTGGGGAGGAAGCCGCCTCCCTCACGTTCCAGTTTCTGAAAAAAGGGGAATGGGCATTGGGCTCGTACTGATTGCTTCTCTCCTTTGGGCCATTTCCATCTCCTTTCTTAAGGTAGGTCTTGGGGAGGTGAATCTGATATTGGCCAATGGCGTTCGTCTGCCCGTTGCGGCCTTTGCCCTTATCTTTTTAATCCTGTTCCAAAAATTACCCCATCCACCCATTAGGGCGAATATCCCCAATGTTGCCTTGGCCGCCATGACAGGAATTTTGGCCTTTGGATTGGGAGGCATCCTTTTCCTCCAGGCCATCCGCTATGCCGGGGCAGGAAAAGCGACCGTGCTCACCAGTTGCGCCCCACTTTTTGGACTGCCCATTTCCGTTCTTTTTCTCAAAGAAGGAGTTACCATGAGGATCACTGCCGGCACCATTTTTATGGTCTCGGGTATCGTGTTCATCGTATAAGTAAGGTTCATTCTGCGCATGGGGGCCTTTAACCTTTCATTTTAGCCCTCTTTTTGGTATAAGTTTTCAAAGCCGAGGGGAAGGTGGGACGAGGCAAACCATGAACATTCAAATTCGGCGCTCCACGTTAATCCTGCCAGTGAACATTCCTCGCTTTGTAGAAAAGGCCTATTTGCGAGGGGCAGATGCCATCATGCTGGATTTGGAAGACTCTGTGCCCCTTAAAGAGAAAGGAAAGGCCCGAAAACTAATCAAAGATTCTCTCTCGCTGGCAGCCCGAGGCGGAGCTGAAGTTTTCGTGCGGATCAACAAAGATCCAGGTCTTTTGCCTGAAGACCTCAGGGCTTCGGTTTTTCCAGGATTAGACGGGATTGCCTTGCCCAAAGTTGAATCAGCCGGGGAAGTTCATAATTTAGAAGACCAACTGGCCAGATTAGAAGAAGAGCGTGGGCTCAAGCCTGGATGCATCGAGCTGTCCCTCCTTATGGAAAGCCCCTGCGGTTTGTTGAACTTAAAAGAGATTGCTGGGGCAAGCAAAAGGGTCAAATCCATCAGCCTGGGGCCGGAAGACTATTGCTTGGAGCTCGGGGTAGAGCCATCGGAGGATGGGATGGAGCTTTATTACGCCTTATCCAAATTGGTGACCATCTGTAAGGTGAAGGGAATAAAGCCTATGGGCCTCTTGGGGAGCATTGGTGATTTCCGAGATTTGCAAAGATTTGAACGAGCTGCCATCCGTGCCCGGCAAGTTGGTTGTGAGGGAGCTTCTTGTATTCATCCAGATCAGGTTGGCATTCTAAATCGCGTCTTCTCCCCGGATCCTGCGCAAGCGGAATATGCCCGCCGGGCTGTGGAAGCGTTCGAAGAAGGATTAAAAGGCGGAACAGCGTCGGTGAACGTAGATGGCCAGATGGTTGACATTCCGGTTTATAACCGAGCCCAACTCATCCTGAAACGCGCTGAGGCCATAGCCGAGGTAGAACGGCGAAAAGCGGAAGCTTTGGCGCGCTGGCGGTAGTTTTTTGCCAAAGAGAACACAGTGCGGCCTGGCCGCAACCAAAGCCACCCCCTCCCTACCCTCCCCCCTCGAGCCCTGCACCAGCATGGTACAGGGCGAGGGGGAGGGTAAGGGCTTCGGCCGTGAGCTCCATTCGGCCTGAGCTCATGGCCGAAGGCAGCCGAACGGTGGGGGGCGGATCTCTCCTATATTTATGACTCTGTGTTCTCGGTGAACTCTGTGGCAAAGGGAACAGATATTTCTTAAATCATCGGGAGATCTTTCATGGGTTCTACAGACCTTGCGCCTTTTATCCGGAAGCAGCGAGAGATGAGGGAGAGCTCTAAATTACCCCTAAAGGATATCCGGGTAATTGACCTGGGAGCAGTTGTGGCAGCTCCATATGCGGCCACCCTTTTAGGGGATTTCGGAGCGGAAGTAATTAAAATTGAACCTCCCAACGTGCCCGATGCGATCCGTTTCTGGGCAGTGGTAGAGGGAAGATACCAGCCTTTTTGGCTCGTTGCTTCCAGGAACAAATTGCCCATCACCCTCAACCTGAAACACCCTGAAGGCAAAAAGATATTTACCCAACTGATCGAGAGGTCAGATGTTTTATTTGAGAATATGCGCCCAGGAACCCTCGACCGGCTGGGGTTCCCCGCTGAAAGGCTCTGGCAGGTAAACAGAGGACTGATCATCGGAAGAATCTCTGGCTTTGGCCAGACTGGGCCATACGCTGCTAAACCAGGGTTTGGTACCTTAGCTGAGGCAATGAGCGGCTTTACGTATCTGAACGCCCACCCGGAAGGCCCACCAACTAACCCCCCCTTGCCATTAGCAGACATGATAGCTGGAGTGCATCTGGCCCTGGGAGTGATGATTGCCTTGCGCGAACAGAAGCGGGGAGAGAAGGGAGGCCAGGAAATAGACCTGTCCCTCTATGAGCCCCTCTTCAGCTTTTTGGCAGCGGATTTCTTATTTTACGTGCTTACCGGGAAGGTTCCCGAACCCATGGGGAATGAAACAAATTTTACTGCTCCCAGAAATAGCTTTCAGACTAAAGAGGGGAAATGGGTAGCTCTCTCGGCCAGCGCGCAAGCTCCTTTCGAGCGGATGATGGATTTAGTCGGCCACCCGGAGCTGAAGACCACCCCTGGGTTTAGGAATAATGAGGAGAGAGTTAAAAGGGAGAATCGAGAAGTCTTAAACCGGATCATCGGAGAATGGATCCGGAGTAAGACCTTAAGAGAAGTGTTAGAAGAATGCGAAAAAGCAGAGGTGACCATCGGGCCAATTTATAACATGCAAGACATTGCCAATGATCCTCACGTTAAAGAAAGGGGGAGCATCGCTCCCATCTACGACCCGGCTTCAGGAAACGCCATTCCCTTGCCCGAAGTCCCCCTTCGGTTTTCGCAAACCCCTGGGAAAGTCCACTTCCCGGGCCTGCCCATGGGATCAGCCAATGAGGTCATTTACCAGGATCTTCTGGGGTATTCACTGGAAGAGATTCGGCAAATCAAAGCAAAAGGGGTGATATGAAGATCAAGGCCTTTAAAGCTGCTGAGATCAGGCAAGCCCTCTCCATGAATGAGGCCATTGAAGTAGTTAAAGATGCCTTCGCCCAGCTTTCCTCTAAACAAGCCCAATCTCCCGTACGCACCCCATTAGACTTACAGGGCCAAGGTGAGGTGGCCTTGATCATGCCGGCCTATTTGGGGAGAACCAGGGCCCTGGGCGCGAAAATGGTCACAGTTCTCCCGAGGAACCCCAAAAAAGGCCTCCCGGCTGTACAGGCCTTAGTGCTTCTTTTCAATGCCACAACTGGCGGCCCTGCGGCTATTTTCGAAGGTACCCTTTTGACCTGCCTGCGCACAGGAGCAGCAACAGGGGCAGCCACTCAGATGCTTTCCCGTCCGGATTGCAAAGGTCTGGCCTTGTTTGGAGCTGGAGGCCAGGCCTATTCCCAGGCCGAGGGGGTCTTGGCAGCGCGGAGGATTGAGCGAATTAGGATTTTTGACATCCTTCCAGAAAAAGCTGATTTGCTGGTTGAAGCTTTGAAAAAAGCTCCCTGGAGCCAAAGCGTGGAAGTCTTTAGAGCGGACTCCCCTGAGAGAGCATTGGAAGGGGCGGATATTGTCGTTACCGCGACAAATTCCCACAAGCCGGTATTCAATGGGAAGACTCTCGGCGAAGGAGTACACATCAACGCCATCGGATCGTTCCGGCCGGATATGCAGGAGGTGGACGAAGAAACCATAAGCCGTTCGAAAATCTTCGTAGACTCCGTCAAAGCCTGCCTGGAAGAAGCCGGGGACCTAATCATTCCTTTGAAAAAAGGCCTGATTAAAAGATCAGACATTCTGGCCGAACTCGGAGAAGTGATCTTAAGGGAAAAACCCGGGCGGAGGAACGAGGGAGAGGTCACTTATTTTAAGTCTGTGGGGAATGCCGTGCAGGACATCTCCGTAGCCCAGGCGATTTTGCGGCAGGCAGATGAGAGAGGCTTAGGCCAAGAAGTGGACCTGTAAAAGGTTTTAAAGGAGGAATAAGGTGACCAACTTAGAGTTCGGGTTAACCTTCACGGTGGTGGGAATGGGGGGGACGATGGTTATCCTCTTCCTGATCAGTCTCGTGGTCGATGTTCTGAATAAATGGTTTCCCCACCTGGAAGGAAAAAAGGAGTAAAGGGGCAGATGATCGCCGACGGCTTATTCATGCTTCTGTCGGGTTTTGGAAACCTGCAATGGACAAATGGGGTGATGATCATCGTGGGATGCACCCTCCTCTACCTGGGAATCAAGAAAGGTATGGAACCGCTCCTTCTCGTGCCCATAGGCTTTGGAGCGATTCTGGTGAACATCCCGCTGGCCGGATTAATGGAGAAGGATGGTCTCTTACGTTATTTTTATGAAGCAGGGGTGATGACAGAAATTTTTCCCTGCTTGATCTTCGTGGGCATCGGAGCCATGACTGACTTCGGCCCCCTGCTGGAAAATCCCCGCATTCTTCTTTTAGGCGGGGCAGGGCAATTCGGGATTTTTCTTACCCTGATCCTGGCTTTACTTTTGGGGTTCACCAAGATGGAGTCCGTGGCCATCGGGATCATCGGAGCTTGCGATGGCCCCACGGCCATCTACGTGACTTCGAAGTATGCGCCCCACATGCTGGGTGCGGTCTCAGTGGCGGCCTATTGCTACATGTCCATGGTGCCCCTCATTCAACCGCCGATCATGCGAGCCTTGACGTCTGTGGAGGAGAGGAAGATCGTGATGAAATATCAGAAAAAGTCCGTCTCCCACACCGTGAAGGTTCTCTTCCCCATTGTGGTGACCCTGCTGACTTGTCTGATTGCTCCCCTGGGCACACCTTTGATGGGCACCCTGATGCTGGGGAATCTTCTGAAAGAAAGCGGCGTGGCGGATCGGCTGGTCAAGGCTTCGCAGAACGAGATTGCCAACGTGGTCACACTGCTTCTGGGCATCTCTATCGGGGCCACGATGGCCGGCCCGGTCTTCTTGAAGCCGCAGACGCTTATCGTTCTGGGGTTGGGGTTACTGGCTATTTCTTTGGACACGGCCACGGGGATCTTGCTGGGAAAATTGATGAAGGTTTTTTCAGGAGGAAAAGTGAATCCCCTGATTGGCGCTGCCGGGATTTCAGCTTTCCCCATGTCGGCGCGAGTGGTTCAGGTGGAAGGCCAGAAAGCCAACAAGAAGAGTTACCTCCTCATGCACGCCATGGGGGCCAACACCGGGGGCCAGATCGGTTCGGTCATGGCGGCGTCGGTTATGCTTTCCCTCCTTAAGGGAATGGGAATCGTCTGATCATCTGACGGATTTTTTCAAAAGGTTGAGGTACTGCTGGGCCAAACGGCTGTTCTCACTCTGGGGAGCAATCCGCACCACCTCTTCGAAAGCTTTCCGGGCATCCTCCCGCCTGCCGGTGTCGAAGTAGAGTATCCCGAGCTGGAAGTGGGCATCCAGAAAATTGGGGACCTGGGTTACAGCCGAGCGAAAGGCAGCAATGGCTTCAGAAGTTTGTTTGCCTTCTTTGTATGCCAGACCCATATTGTAATAGGCTAAGCCGAAATCAGGTTTCATGGCCAAGGCCTTCTTGTAACATTCGATCGCCTTCTGCCGATCCCCTTTTTTATAATAAGCCCAACCCATGTTATTCAGAACATAGAAGGGCGTGAGGTAGAGAATGTCTCTTAGGACAGTGTCAAATTCTTTAATGGCCTCATCCCATTTACCCATTTCTAAGTAAGCCGCGCCCATGGCGTTATGCGCCTCAGTGTATTTCGGGTCGAGGTTCAGGGTTTCCCGGTAATGCTCCACCGCCTGGACGAAGCGTCCCTTGGCGCTGTAAGCCCAGCCCAAGGCGAAATGGGTTTGAGGATCTCTGGGGTCGAGTTTCTCGGCCTCCAAAAGCTCCCGGAGGGCGGAAGTTGGGTCCCCCTGCTGGAGAAAGTTGTACCCTAAGCGATAGTGGATGTTCGCCTTTTGTTTCGCCTGCTCAGTCGGGCCACAACCCGAGAAAAAAATTAGCCCGCTGACCAAAAGTACCATTACTTTGAATTGATTCATTTTTAACTCCTCAATTACAGCCTTCCTCTCGTATTAAGGGGGTACAAGAGAAATCTGTGGATTCTTTCATTCTTTTACCTCATCAAACTGGCTAAGGAGTTCCCGTCCTGCCCTTTTTAGGAGATGCTGAAAAATGGTTCCCGAGCATTCTTCTATGGACCCCTGGGTTTTCAGTGGGAGATGAAGGTCGGGGCTCATTCCTTCCACCCTCTCAAAATCCTCTTTCTGGTCAGCAAAGATCTCCCAGCGGCCGTTGGAAGGTTCTTTTTCATCCATGGCTCGGCGGGCCAGCCGCTTCTGGATTTCTCCCTCAGCGCTTTGGCATTCGATCAGGAGAAACCCTGCCCCAGCATGCTTCGCCAATGTCAGGGCCTCCTGGCGATCCATTTTCTTCTTGAAAGAAGCATCGATGATCACAGAATCTCCGGCATGCAAAATATCACCGGCCCGTTTGAAAAGAGCCTGGTAGGTCTTGCGGGAAAAATTCGGGGCATAAATCCCTTGATGAAATTTTTCGTAGTGGTGCTCCAGGGGAGAAAGGTGGGCCAGCTCTTTACGGAAGGTGTCTGAGCTTAGAAGATTCCATCCGAGAACCTCGGAGAGGGTGCGAGCAATGGTTGATTTTCCGGTCCCCACCAACCCGCAGGTGATGAGGAGCGCTGGGCGATTCAATCTCCTGCTGTACTGATGGGCCAGATGGAAGTATCGATTGGCTTGTTTTAGGGCGGAATCTTTTTCCCCTGGCGAAATGTCCGGGTCATCCAAGCAAAAACTGGTCACTTTGCCGCGGACGTAGGCTCGGTAGGATTTGTAGAAATCCAGAAGTAGAAAGAGCGGCCAATCATGAGAGATATTCAGGTAGCTGGAAGCCAGGTCGGCAGAGAGCAAGGGATAGCCGTGGAAGTCGAGGTCCATCAGCAGGAAAGCGATGTCCGCCGCCACGTCTGAATACCGGAAGCGCTGGTTGAATTCGATGCAATCGAAAATGAGGATTTCGTCGGTCAAGCAGATGTGTTGCAAGTGCAGGTCTCCGTGGCAGTCACGGATCTTCCCGTCGGCAATGCGTTGTTCAAATAGGGGGAGTTGCTTTTGCATGAAGCGACGGGTGCTTTCTCTGATTTCTCGAAAGGATTGGGCGGAGAGGGAAAGGCCCACGTACTTCTCCGTTTGGGCGAAATTTTCCTGCACGTTTTTGCCAATCGTATCGATCTTTCCGAAAGTCGCGATTTCCGAGTTCGTGGCCGCATGGGAGTGGAAGTTCGCAATCTTCACGGCAATTTTATGGAGGAGGGCAGGCGTGATGGCCCCTCGAGCTAACCATCGGTCCATCATGCAATCTTGGGGAAGCTGTTTCATCCAAACCGCATATTCAATAACCTCTCCTGGGCCTTCCCCCAAGAAAATCTGGCCTCGATGGGAGCGAATCTCGACAATTCCCAGGTAGATTTCCGGGCAGAGCCTGCGGTTCAGCTCCACCTCTTGCTGGCAGTAAAACTCTCGCTTTTCGAGAGTGGTAAAGTCGAGGAAGCCAAAATCTACTGGCTTCTTAACCTTGTACGCATACTTGCCGGTAAGGAAAATGGCGGAGACGTGCGTTTGCACCAAATCCACCTTCTCTGGGCACTCCGGATAAATGGCCGGATCTTGCAGGGCAACAACGAGCGCGGAAAATTCCATGAATGGGTATTGAGGGCGAATTTTTCTGAAAATATAATGGCTTTTTCGGCGAACTGTCAAGGAGAAAAGAGGCCCGTGGCTAAAGGCTCAAGTAACGGCTTGACTGAGCCGATGGTTTTCTTATAATGGAAAATGTACGTTCTCTTCATCCTGCCCTGGGGAAAGGGAGTTAATTCATGAGACCTTTGGCGATTGTTGTCTTGGCCGCGGGCAAGGGAACGCGGATGAAGTCAGACTTGGTAAAGGTACTCCATCCCGTGGCCGGGACACCGATGCTCTCTTTCACCTTGGATCTGGCCCGCACTCTCCACCCCGGGCGCTTGGTTGTGGTCGTAGGCTTCCAACGAGAACTCGTGCGCCAGCAGTTCAGCGCTCCCGACCTCATTTTCGTCGATCAGGAAGAACAGTTGGGCACAGGCCATGCGGTATTGCTCGCCTGCCAGGCTCTTCAGGGATTTCGGGGAACGATGTTGATCCTTTGCGCGGATGTGCCACTGCTCACCGAGAGAACCATACGGTCATTTTTGCAATTCCACGAGGGAAACAAGGCAACCCTTTCAGTCCTGACCACCATATTCGAAGATCCCCGCGGGTACGGGCGGGTTGTTCGGAAAGCGGATGGTCAGCTCTTGCGCATCGTGGAGGATAAGGACTTAAAGACCGGGGAGGAAGAGATCAGGGAGATCAACACCGGGATCTACTGCGTGGAGGCCCGGTTCCTCTTCTCCGCTCTATCATCCTTGAGCGACCAGAATGCCCAGAGGGAGTATTACCTCACAGATATTGTGGAAAAAGCAAGCTCTCAGGGAAAGAAAACGATGGCCTACATCGCTAAAGACTCCATGGAGGTCATGGGTATTAATACCCGCCTGGATTTAGCCAAAGCCAACCAGTTCCTCAGGCAAGAGATCGCCGAGCGGCACATGTTGGAAGGGGTGACCCTGTTAGACCCCCGGATGACCTACATCGACCGCGAGGTAAGAATAGGAAAGGATACGGTGATCTACCCGAACTGCTACCTCTTGGGAAAAACCTCTTTGGGGAAAGGTTGCGTGGTCGAGCCCGGGTGCAAGATCGCGGATTCACGGGTGGGGAATTTTGTAACCATCAAGGCCTCTTCCGTGATCTCGGAGAGTTTGATCGAAGATCGGGTCAATGTAGGCCCCTTTGCCCACCTTCGTCCCCAGACCGTCCTTCGAGAAGGGTCAAAGATTGGAAACTTTGTGGAGGTGAAGAAGTCAGTGATCGGCAAGGGTACCAAGGCCAATCATCTGAGCTACATCGGAGACGCCACTCTGGGCGAGAGGGTCAACGTTGGGGCAGGCATGATCACCTGCAACTATGATGGCCGTAAGAAAAACCCGACAATTATCGAGGATGAAGTATTTGTGGGCAGCAATACAGCCTTGGTGGCCCCGATCAAGATCGGCCGGGGTGCTGTCATCGGAGCTGGCTCGACGATTACTAAGGAAGTGCCCTCGGATAATTTGGCTGTAAGCAGGGCCAAGCAGGTACATTACAAGAAACGAGGCCAGAGGAAGAAATAAGCATTTATGTGCGGCATCATCGGCTATATCGGCCCGCGAGAGACTAAGGAGGTCCTGCTGGAAGGGCTGCGCCGGTTGGAGTACCGGGGATATGATTCTGCTGGCGTTGCTCTATTCCATGAAGGAAAAGTGGTGGTCCGGCGTTCGCTGGGAAAGCTCAGGGAATTGGAACGCAAGACAGCAGGGGAGCACTTCAACGGACATATCGGGATTGGCCACACCCGCTGGGCTACCCATGGAAAACCATCTGAAGCCAATGCCCATCCTCACAAAGCCGGGGGAGTGGTTTTGGTACACAACGGCATCATCGAAAATTACCTGCCCCTCAAAACCGCCCTTTCTGGCGAGGGCCACACCTTCAAGTCTGAGACGGATACAGAGGTCCTCTCCCATTTGATACAGAGCCATCTTTTCAAAGGCGCAATCTTAGAAGAGGCTGTGCGCCAGGCCTTACTAAAGGTTCGAGGATCTTATGCCATCGCCATGCTCTATGAAGGTGAAAAGGATAAGCTGATCGCGGCCCGCAAAGAGAGTCCTCTGATCTTAGGCCTAGGAGAAAGGGAGTTTTTCGTAGCTTCCGACATTCCGGCGATCCTTCCTTACACCCGGAAGATGATTTTTCTCGAAGACGGTGAGATGGCCGTAATCCAGGAAAAAGCATTTAAAATCAGTACCATCTGGGGAGAGGAGCGGCGTCGGCCACCTAAGGAAATCCAATGGGACCCGGTAACGGCTGAAAAAGGTGGATTTAAGCATTTTATGCTCAAAGAGATTTACGATCAGCCGCGAGCCATTGTCGATACCATTCGAGGGCGGGTTTCACTGGAAGAGAGCAGAGTTTTACTGGGGGAAGAGATTTTAACTGCCAAGGCGCTAAAAGAAACTCGTCGGGTATGCCTCATTGCTTGCGGGACTTCTTACCATGCTGCCCTGGTCGGGAAGTTCATGATTGAAGAACTCGCTAGGATTCCCGTAGAAGTGGACCTGGGGTCTGAGTTTCGTTATCGCGACCCCATCATAGGATCGCAGGACCTCTTAGTGGCCATCTCCCAATCCGGCGAGACTGCAGATACTCTGGCGGCCTTTCGGGAAGGGAAACGGAAGGGAGCCCATACCCTGGCCATCTGCAACGTGGTGGACAGTAGCCTGGCCAGAGAATCTGACGGCGTACTCTATACCCATGCCGGCCCAGAGATTGGCGTGGCTTCGACCAAAGCTTTCACTACCCAACTCGTGGGCCTCTTTCTGCTGGCCATGTGCTTGGCCAGGACCAGGGAGACCATCACTCAGGAGGAGGCCGAGAAACTGCTGGAAGACTTGCTGAGAGTTCCCCACCAGGTCCAAGAGATATTAGACCTCAATCCCCAAATAGAGACCCTTTCTAAACGATACATGAACGCCCGCGACTTTCTCTATTTAGGCCGGGGAATCAACTTCCCGATCGCTTTGGAGGGAGCGCTGAAGTTGAAAGAAATCTCCTACGTTCATGCCGAGGGTTATCCTGCTGGCGAGATGAAGCACGGCCCCATTGCCCTGATCGATGAAGAGATGCCCGTGGTGGTCTTGGCCCCCAAAGACAGAACCTACGAGAAGATCCTCAGCAATATCGAAGAAGTTCGAGCGCGGGAGGGGAAAATCATTGCTCTGGCAAACCCAGCGAACAAAGAAATCGCCTCCAAAGCCAAAGACGTCCTTTTTATTCCCGAGACTCACCCTTTGCTCACCCCCATCCTTCTGACTGTTCCCCTGCAGCTTCTGGCTTACAACATTGCAGTTCTTAAAGGAACTGACGTGGATCAGCCGAGAAACTTAGCCAAGAGTGTGACTGTGGAATAAGAAGATATATGAGCGGAAGGGGATAAGGATTTCCCGGTGCAAAGGAGCCTTAGGTCACTCCGAAAGGATGCCCAGAAGATTTTCCTTCGGGCAGTTTCCGCCGCTGACCCGGGGAAGATTCTTTTCGCGCACGTTTCTTTGCGCAACAGCGTCCTGCACGTTGCCAAGAAGATCTATCCCCTTTCTCATTTTGAACGCATTTTTGTGGCCGGAACGGGGAAGGCCTCTGCGGCCATGGCTGCTAATGTGGAAAGGATTTTGGGTTCGCGGATCACGGCGGGTTCAGTGAACGTAAAATATGGTCATGGTCAGAAGCTCCGGTACGTCCATGTTCAGGAAGCTGGACACCCACTTCCAGATGAGAATGGATTGCAAGGAGCCCGGGAGATTGTAAGACTCCTGAGTAATCTTACAGAACGCGACTTGGTTATTTTTCTGATTTCGGGTGGAGGCTCAGCATTGCTTCCCTCCCCCCTCCCTGGAATTACCCTGGAGGAGAAGCAAAAAGTCACGGACTTACTCTTGGGCTGCGGGGCCCCGATCCAGGAGATTAATACCCTGAGGAAACACCTTTCCACTCTCAAAGGGGGAGGGCTGGCCAGAATAGCCTATCCAGCAACCCTGATCGCCTTGATCCTCTCGGATGTAGTCGGGGACCCTCTGGATGCCATCGCTTCTGGGCCAACAGTCCCAGACCCCACTACCTTCGAAGATTGTGCCAGAATTCTGGATCGTTATGAGCTTTGGGAAAAGGTGCCTCCTTCTGTATCCCTGCACATTCGGGAAGGGTTAGAAGGAAAAAGAGAGGAGACATTAAAAAAGGGAAACCCAGCCTTTGAAAAGGTCTACAACCTGCTCGTAGGGAATAACCTCTTAGCCATGAAAGCGGCGAAAGAAAAAGCCCAAGCCCTCGGCTACCGCACGCTAATCCTCTCCTCCCTTGTGGAAGGGGAAGCCCGAGAAGTAGCCAAGGTACATGCAGCCATGGCCAGAGAAGTTCTCCTTTCTAAGAATCCGATTCCTCCACCGGCTTGTATTCTATCGGGGGGAGAGACGACTGTGACCCTTAAGGGAAAAGGGAAAGGGGGGCGGAATCAGGAATTTTCCTTGGCGGCAGCGTTGGAAATTGCCGGCCAGGAAGAGATCGTCGCTCTGAGCGCAGGGACCGACGGCACAGACGGGCCGACAGATGCAGCTGGGGCTTTCGCAGATAACCAGACCATCCTTAGAGCAAAGGCGATGGGCTTAGATCCCTTAATTTACCTGAAAGAGAATGATTCCTACTCCTTCTTCGAAAAGCTGGGGGACCTCCTGGTCACCGGGCCTACCGGCACGAACGTCATGGACCTGCGCATCATGCTGGTGCGAAAAGCGAAGACTGGCCGTGGCTCAGCGCAAAATAATCTGCCCTCTCCGCGGTGAATGCAGATAAAAATGGATGTGAAGGTTGGGTGTTGTGGATTTCCTAAAGCCAGGAGCGAGTATTATAGGCACTTTAAGGTGGTGGAAGTTCAACAGACATTCTATCAGCCACCAACCTGCCACACTGCAGAGCGCTGGCATTCTGAGGCCCCTTCTGACTTTGAGTTCACCTTGAAGGCCTGGCAACTGATCACCCATGAATCAAGAAGCCCGACCTACCGGAGGTTGAAACTCTCCTGGCCCCAGAAAAAACTCAAAAATTGCGGATCTTTCAAGCCTACGGAAGAGGTCCACTGGGCCTGGGAGCAGACTCGGGAAGTGGCCATGGCCTTGATGGCCAAGATAGTCGTTTTCCAGACTCCGGCAAGCTTTCAGCCTACGCCTGAAAATAAGGAGAATTTAAGGGAGTTTTTCAGGGCAGTCAACCGGACGGGGTTCCTTTTTATTTGGGAGCCCCGGGGACTCTGGAGGGATGAGGAAGTTCAGGAGCTTTGCCGGGAGCTGGATTTGACCCATGGGGTCGATCCGTTCAAGGTCGATCCATTGTTCGGGCAGGTCCAGTATTTCCGTATCCATGGGATCAGCGGGTATGGGTATCGCTTCAACGAGGAGGATCTGCGAGGCCTGAAAGAGAAGTGCCTAAGAAAAAGCTACTGTTTGTTCAACAACGTGAGCATGTGGATGGATGCTCTGGCTTTTCAGAAATTGGTCGCTGAAAGGGGAAAGCCCACCAGAAATTATTCCTGATCGATCTGAATCAGAAGAAGGGTAATGTTGTCCTTTCCTCCGCGGGTGTTTGCCAGACGCATCAACTCATCGCAGGCGCGATGCAAATTTTCTGAGTCTTTGTTGACCGCCCCCAACATTTCCTCGTCCTGAACCATATCAGAAAGCCCGTCCGAGCAAAGAATCAGGCAGTCTCCCGGCTGGGGATCAATTTCCTTAACTTCTATATCCACAGTGGGCTGGAGGCCCAAGGCCCGGGTGATGATATTTTTATGGGGGGAAGAGGATAAAGCCTCCTTGGCGATTAATCCCTGTTTATACTCCTCCCAGACCAGGGAGTGGTCCTCGGTCACTTGCTCAATGAATGGCCCCCGGATTTGATAAAGGCGGCTGTCTCCGACGTGCGCCACGGTGGAAGATGAGTTGGTAAAGTATATGGCCACAAGGGTGGTGCCCATTCCCTTATATTCTTTCTTCTCCTGGGAAGATCTGTAAATTCTTTGGTTAGCCAGGCGGAAGCCGTTGATCAAAACGTTAGCCGGCGAGGAAAGAACGGCCGTATGATCTTCCGCCAGGGAAGATTTTCTTTCTTGACTCGCTCGGGCGATGGATTCCCGGAGCAAATCTACGGCCATGCGGCTGGCCACCTCGCCAGAGGCATGCCCTCCCATGCCATCGGCAACAGCAAAGATCCCCAGGGCAGGATCGGCGATGAAAGCATCCTCATTGTTCTTACGCACCCGTCCTGCGTCCGAGGCAGCGGCATACCGAATTTTCATAGGCTCTTCATCCCTTTTCCCAATTCAATGCCTGGGGATCATTCGTGGGAATCGGGAAATGATTGGATGAAGACAAAAGTGGAGTTTCCGATTTCCACCTCATCCTTGTTCTTTAGAATGTGATCCCCTTTGATTCCCACTCCATTCACCTTCGTGCTGCAAAAGAATCCACCCACGTGGGAGATGTAGAAGCGGTCCCCATGCCGGCTGATCTTCGCATGGGGGGAAGAGACAAACCACCCTTCCACATGAATATCATCTTGCGATCCCTTACCGACCGTGGTCACGTCTTTGGTAACTTTCAACTCTTTCCCCCGGAAGGGCCCTTTGATGACAGAGAGAACGGGCCAATGGAAAGCCTTCTGCTCAGGGATGGCCTGCGGTTCGGGACTGGGCTTGCGCCGGGCCGCATCGAAGATCATCGTGCCTTCGATATCTTCTGGAGCAGGAACCTTGGGAGCGGCTTTGGTGGCCGGAGCTAAACCCTTGACCAGAATCTCGAATTTGGCGAGGCCGATAATATCGCCATCCCGAAGTTCATGGTCGTTGGCATCGATCTGTACGCCGTTGAGGAAGGTGCCGTTGGAGCTTTGTAAGTCCCGCAGGACAAAGCCCGAACCCTCTTGGCGCTCAATTTGGGCATGCTTGCGAGAGACGGCAATATTATCGATGACGATGTCATTTTCTTTAGATCGGCCAATGTTGATCATCCCTTTTTCCAGGTTAAACTCCTCAATCTGGGTGTCTTTTAGCTTCAGAATTAATTTGATCATGGCACTCTCCTTTCGCCTATTTCCCTGCGAAAAAATAATAATATATCAAACCTAAGCCACCCGCGATGGCCCCGCCTATACCTCCCCAGAACAGCAATTTTCTCTCATGATGATTGAGCGGAGAAGGGTCGTCGTCAACGACTACGTAATCGACTTGCTTTCCATCCACGAAGGAAATGAGGCGAACGGGGTCTGTATAGACCCATTCGTACACGCGTTCGCGCAAAGGGTTGAGCTGGCGGTAGAAACGGACATACTGGGGAGAACCCATCTTTTCGAAGACCGCAGCCTCATCCGGAGAAAGCCTGGAGGGGTCAATCTTGACCGCTTTCCATCTTTCTGAGACCTCAGTTCTCGCGCTTTTTTGCAGGTAAGGAGGCTTATAGCTGCAACCGAAAGAGGCCATCAGCATGGCGGCGGCGATGGAGTAGGCCAGAGAAGATTTGAGTTTCAGAAAAGACGTCATCTCCCTCGCATAGAGAGTAATAACGATTTGGGCCTTGGGAGAAAAATTTCTATTTGGGTCTATGAATAGCATCTTAAGGGGTGAGTTGTAAAGAAAAATTCTCCCGCAAGAAGTTCTCCATCTCTAAATTTCTCTCGGAAGAAGTGGCGGGGGCTTCGTCAACCAGCTTGGCCCGAGAGATCACTCCCAGACGATGCAAGGCGAATTTGAGGCTCTTTGCCGGGTTCATCTGTAAGATCTGGTTCAGTTCCCTGAGCTTTTGGCTTTGTTTTAAAAGGAGAAGGTTTCGCACCGGATCCTCTGGCAAGCTCAGGGAAGCCCTGACAGTCTCGCCCCATTCTACCGGCAGAAGGTTGGCGCCAAAGGAAACAACCCCCGAAGAACTGGGCTGGTTGAGAAAGCTCTTTTCCTCTCCATCGTAGAAGCGAAAATCTCTTCGCGCGCGCACGGCTCTTTGGTAATGAATCGTTCGCTTC
>Ga0315314_1000886_pt1 | contig 29314 bp, 28 predicted proteins | sample TDP9_MG_FD_203631 | JGI IMG/M metagenome (GOLD analysis project Ga0315314, IMG submission 203631) | Freshwater sediment microbial communities from Lake Towuti, South Sulawesi, Indonesia - TDP9 | ecosystem: Environmental > Aquatic > Freshwater > Lake > Sediment | place: Indonesia: South Sulawesi... | reverse complement strand
TGTATTCCGAATCTATCAGCTACCGAGGCAATAGTTGCGAGAATCTCGGAGGCAGGCGTTCCAGCATAAGAGGCTGCCACCTGAACCCCTGCTTCAATCGCACCCCTCGCTACAGCCTCATTTCCCAGAAGCAAAACCCGCTCCCCGGGGTTGTCTTTAGCTATTATACCCTCTCTTCCCAAAACATTTGCCTCCTACTTCCTGAAGCAGAGTACTACTTCTATGGGAATATTATATAAATCGATCGACTTCGCATCTAACTAAAAAGAAGATAAATGGCTTCACCCATCATTGTGGAAGGATTATCAAGGTGGAAAACGGCACCTTTATCAAGGCTTTAGAAACTGGGTTTTTCACTCAAACTTTTTGATTGGTCTAGTTCCTTTTTTATGCCGGCAAGGTATTTTGCTATATCTTTTTTGGATTCGACGTCGTATTCGTAATCTAATTTTCCTAAGTTTTTCACTTTTGGGTTAATTAGGAATTTTAGCCCTATGTCTTCTAGTTCTTTCTTGATCTTCTCGTATAGATTTAGATATTCCTTATGAGGTGTGAGCTTCTCTACGTCGCAGATTCCTGAAATCTCTTTCCTATTGGAGCTTTCCCTTTATTTTCAAGCGTCTTATCCTCATCATCGTACAGCGTGTCATCTGTTGGAACTGAGTACTTATTTAATATCGTATTCTTTAGTTAACTCCCTCACTCTTGGAAGACCTTCTTTATGTCAAAATCCTTCTCAGGCATATCGGTCCAGTCTCGGCCCTCATCTAAATGTCCCATACGTGGCACCTAACTGCCATTTTCCATCCCACCTCTATTTAGCGACCAGCCGTGCATGGATCGCCCCCACCATTATCTTATACTTCTCTCTGATGCCTATTCCCTTAAAGTACTCTATGAGATCCCTTTGCACTGGCAATGTTGTAGTCATGATGGCTGATGCCCCCACGATATCTGGATTATGCTTTTTCGCTGCCTCTGCAAAAGCTGATACCGGGGCGTCTTTGCCAAGATCGATTACCTTGAAGCCCGCTGCTGTAAGCATCGTAGCCACGATCGTCTTTCCGATGTCGTGTATGTCTCCAGCAACAGTGCCGATCACAACTGTTCCTTGGCACTTTAACTTCCTTCTTCGCCTTTGGAAGCTTTGGCTCTAGCACAGCTATACCTGCTTTCATAGCATCAACTGCCATCATTAGCTCTGGGAGGAATATCTCTACCTTCGCAAACTTTTCGCCTAGTTCCCTCATGGTCCTCGTCAGAACATCGATCGCTTCTAGAGGGTCTATACCTGCTTCAATAGCTTCCTTTGCTCCTTTTTCGACAGCCTCTACATTATACTCCATGAGCCCTTTGCGCAACCTTTCCAGAATTTCTTCTTTAGACATTTTCCTCACTCACAAAGGCTCGGTATACGGGTCTTTGAGAGGGTTGCTCGGAGGGGTGGGAGGCAGAAGGCTGTTGTTGCTGTTGCTCGGAAGATGCTTGTTTCCGTTTTCTACGTGTTGAAGCGTGGGTAGCCGTATTGTGGTGAGGACTTGGAGTTGAGGAGGAGAAAGGTTAATAGGTTGCACAGGGAAGCTTCAGGGTGGTCTTCGTGTAGTGGGAGGGGCTGACCTGCCTGCGTAACATCTTTCATAGTTGCCATCGCGCTACAAAAAATTCTTTAAATTCCTTAAACTTATGGCGACTTAGGATGCTTTGGCTATAAAACTGCTGAGTTACTTCTTTAATCCGAGTTCCTTAGCCACTTTGACCATGGCCCTTATATTCTTAAGCGGCGCTATGGGTGAGATGCCGCATCCAGGTTCAAGTAAATCAACGCCGGCCTCTATTGCCCTCTTTGCCTCGGCTTTTACGTCTTCTGAAGAACCAAATGCTAAAGTAGTTGAGGACACGTTACCTAGTATTTTAACATCGCCAACGAGGGGCTTGATGCGGGCAACATCCACCTTTTCCTCTACACTTATGGCGTCGAAGCCTGTTTCAGCCATGTCAGGTACGATTCTCTCCGTGCGTCCACATATGTGTAAGACCCTTACTCCACCTAGATTGTCAGCTACCTTAATCAGCGCGGGTTTAACAAACTCCCTAAACATACCGGGACTTATCATATCTCCTGATGCCATGGGATCCGCAACCTCCACTATGTCAGAGCCTGCTCGGTACTGTGCCTTGGCATACTCTATGACGATGCCCGTGGCAAGGTTGACGAATTCTTTAACGTAATCAGGCTTCACTATGATCCATTTCAGAAATCTTTCTATCCCTGCTAGCTCTCCGGAGATGGAAAAGGGTCCAACCGCTAGGCTTGAAATAGGCAGGAAATCACCTACTTCTTTCCTTATGATTCTAATGGCTTCTAATACGACTGGAATTCTAGCTCGCTCAAGGAGATTCTCAGGCATCGTTATGTCTTCGGGTTTCTCATAGGGATGTCCCATAACCGCAGGAACACTCTCGGGCGTATCAAACCATTTAATTTCGCATCCCAAAGCCTCAACTTCTTCCACAAAGTCAAATGGAACTCTTACACACTCAAGTCCTGTTAGTTTGTAACTTGCCATAGCAAGCTTAGCCATCTTCTTTGAGTCTTTATGAGCCTCTGGCCAGTGAATTCCAATGGCCTTCTGCATGTCGACACAAGCAATTCCGTCGCATCCTGCGACAGATGTCACTGGTGTCCTATCGATCTTTCCTCCTAATAACGCAGCCAGAACCCTTCTTTTAGGGGTAAAACTCTCCAACATCCTTTTCTTCCAACCTTAAATTAGTTTTATTAAAGAGCATGCAAATAAGAATTGTGGGTTCAGATAGATATTTCAATATTGGACGTAATCGAAGATGTCGTATCGAGAATTAAGAGCATAAGAGGCGTCCGTCAGGTATTAATTCTTACGGAAGAGGATAAGAGGAGGGTTTTGGAGCTTGAGAGGGAGGCTGAGCAAAGGGTGATGATGGGACTTGGTCTAGGAGACAACCGAGGAGTTAAGGTGGCTCTCAGATGTGATGTTGTGGTAGCCTTTATAACAGATGCGGAGTATGAGTGGCCACCGGGACCTAATTTGGTCCTTACGTGGAAGGGAAAGGTCATAGGAGAAGATGTTGTGATGGGGAACTTTGTGGTGTACAAGGATAGGGTGCCAATGCCTTCCCTTATAGCCGAGGAGCCTCCCCTAGCGGTATTCCCGCCTAAGCCTTGCCCCGAAATCGAAAACGTTCCTAGGATTTATAATGCAGTACAGGGATCTCCATCACCGCCGGCCGACACTTACCTTAAAAAGAGGATGAACACTGACTTAAGGGATCCAAGGCTGGGCACAGCCTTAGTAGGCTTTAATTTAGAATAAGATTTAAACAAGGAGAACTCGCTCCAATTTGGTGAAGATGTTTGATGCTTTTTCACTATTTCAAATGCAACTTCAAGCATTTGAAACGTTTCTACCCGAGTACAATTTTTAGAGGATGAAAATGCTGCCGATTATGAGAACCCATTTCCACTTCGTGTCTGACCTCAAATCCTTATGTCTGATCGCAGATCTTTGACGCTATTTCTAACCCTTGGCTCTCACATCAGTTTTGTTCAACGACCTTTACTATCTAAGGCCATTCGCACGTACCTGAAGTCTTCTTCGACCAGACCCGTCTTCATCTCCAGCTTGGAGGGTTTCGAGATCGTGCGCGAGCACGGTCCACAACATTGGTCGGTAAACGTTCTCTATATGGTTTTCTTCTATGCAGGAGGAGGCTGGCCTGCTTCAACCTGTGGTGGTTAGGCCTTTGGGTGACGGCTACGAGCTGGTTTTTGGGTTGCATCGGCTGGAGCGCATGGTTAGGAGGCTTCGAAGGCTAGAGGAAACTATACCTGAAGGCTGCCTATGCAAGAAGTGCCCGATTTGCCCGTGTAGGAGAATCGTTAGATGAAGTATGTTATGCCTACGAATTGATCGACCTCCAGCTTCAACCCATTTGTTCTGTCCTACGAAATACTTAAAAACTTAAAGTTATTGTGTTGTAGTCAGCATGTAAAAAAGAAAACACAGAGGAGGATCATTCAATGGCGATACACTTAACTCCGTGTATGAGGGCGGCTGGCATAACTAAAAGACTCTTGAAGACCACAAAGGTGATCAAGTGTCCTCGATGCAATTTTGGGTTCAACCTTATGTACTCTAGAGCGGTCGCGTGTCAGGGTTGCCACTTCTCTGTTCTCGGCTGCGACTCAGCGAGGTGCCCAAAGTGCGACTACGAATTCCCCCTTAATCAAACTCCTCTGGTTGCGACGAGAACTTCTTCGAAACTCTTAGCCAATTACATGTCGAACATATTAACCCGGTATTTTAGGGATTTCGGTAAGAAACCTTCAAGATAAGGGTTGTGAGAGAAACATCAAGCGTGTGCACGCACAATCACTAGCTTATTTCTTGAATCTTCTTCGTGCTTATTTACCTACTTTTTAGGAGCACTCTTGATACCTATACATTCGCGATTAGACATAAAATACTTAAGATAATAATATGAATGAATCGACGACTCTAAGGTGAAGTCATTTCTGCTCCTACCGACTCTAGCTTCATGGTCTGAATATCTCCGAGAGCCGTTATGCGGGTCACGTTTGCTGTATTTTTCGATGAAGGAGGCGTCCAACGCAACGATTTCACCTTTTATCTCCATCCTCCACCAGCTCCTCGATTATCCCATTCATGATTCTCTCCAATCTTTCCGGCCCGACCCGCTTTCTGAACTGAGTTAGCTGAGATGGATGGTATGGTCTTCCCTCATCTTCTATGTCGCAGAGCTCCCTCAGTTCAGAGTCGTTCCACAAACGTCTGTAGCTCTCTGTCGCTGGGTATGTGCCTCAGCCTCTTAACAATCAAAGTCTTAAAAATGCCTAAAGGATTCCTCGGAGGCCAGCCAGGACCATCCCTATGGTACGTCTCCCAAACGATCTCCTCTATGTCGTCTAAATCCAGCCTATACAGGATAGAACTTGAACATTCACCCTTCTCCATACTCAGTCATAAACATGTACATGTCAAATCCCAGAATTTAGCAACGGCCTAGCGCGCTCAAAACAGATGCTTCCTAATAGATCTCCTCCAACTTCTTTGCTACTGCCGAGACAGCGGTTCCACCCTTCAGAAGATCTGGCCCTTTTCGAGAGCGTTTCTATATTTTTCGATGAGATGATGTCACTCAACTTTTAGGTTTTAGTGTGATGGCGTATACTGGACAGAGACTTTCACATAGTCCACAGGCTTCGCATCTTCTTTCACTAACCTTTGCATACTCATCTACTTTTATTGCGAAGTGGAAACAGCTTTCCTTACACCAGCCACACACAAAATTTTGCAGGTGATTCCTACATTTTTCTGCGTCTATGACTGCTATTTTACTAGATTTACCGCCGATCGCGACAGGAGTCTCCCGTGGCACCTTGTCGCTGGTGGTGACATGTTTAAGCGAAATTCCCTTCAACTCTCGAAGATCCTCATATTCCTTAGAAACCATCCACCTCGTAATTTTGTTTAACCACCTCGTCGCCTCTGCGTACCCCTTAAGCATTATTGCCCTACATGGTTGTACCGTGTCTGCCCCAACCATGATGCATCGGATGACATCATCCCAGTCCCATATTCCGAAAGAGGCGCTTATGGAAATTTTGATGCCCTCCATCCTCATTTCTGCGATGCGGCCGAGGGTGTAAGAGAGGATGTATGGACCGGCGGTGCTGGCAAAAGTTAGTCCGAGGGGCTTGCCGGTTTCTATATCGATTCTCAGACCCTTAATGCCCGCGTCGGATGAGGTTATTCCGTCCGCACCAGCCCTTTCACAGGCTTTAGCAACTTCAGTTGGGTTGGGTATCCCAAGCGGATTAACCTTGGTGATTATGGGGATGCTTAAGAGCTTTCTGCATATTCTCGTATATTTTTCTGCGAGTTCTGGTACGGCTCCGGCAGTACCTCCAAAGGCCTTATCCGCCTCGGACACCCAGGGGCATCCAAGGTTTAACTCTACCATATCTGCCTCTGAGTCATCAACATATCCGCATAATTCTTCCCAGCCTTCCTGAGAACCCGCTCCAATACTTGCGATTACCTTAGCATCATATTTCTTGTATATCTTCTTTACCTTGTTAACAAATTCTGCATATTTTTCATCCAAATAATAAGTCCCCACGTCACCGCCGCTTAGAGCTAGTAATGTGTGCGGTGGTCTCATTAGCTCCACCTTTTCTCCGACCCTTTTTTCAGGTATAGACATCATGGTTCGCCAGTCTTGCAAGCCGCGCCAATCAAGCACTTTGAATCTGGGGCGAGTGTATTGGTAACGGAAAGGCCCTAGGGCTTTGTGGAATAACGTTTTTAGAACGATGCCCGAGAAGCCTGCTTTAGCGGCTCTAATACACGCCTCCGGTGACTGGGTGGGTGGGCCAGACGCGCAAATGAGGGGGTTCTTCAGAGTTTCCCCGCAGTACTCAACAGATAGATCGACCAACGTATTGATCTCCTTTTATTGTATTAACGGACTATCCATAATTCTCGCTCTAGCTCTTCTGAACAAATTTCGCAGCCATCCTTTGTAACTATAATGTCCTCTTCTATTTTTGCGCCGAACACTTCAAAGTTAGGGTAGTCCAATACGTCAGGTTCAATGTTTAATCTCATTCCCGATTCTAGCGGAGCTGTCCAATACGGATCTATGGATGGTGGTTCGTGAAGCGACAATCCACATCCATGTCCGATCCTTCCTAGGAATAATTTATCACCATATCCGGCCTCTTTCGCTATGTTACAGGAAACCTCATAGAGTTCGGATGGTTTAACACCGGGCCTAATGTTTTCAAGCACCTCTTCTATTTGCCTTAAATTCACTTCAAACATCTTCTTTTCTTTTTCAGATGGTTCACCAATGATGGCATGTCTCTGTATGTCTGCCCTGTAACCTTTATAATAGCAACCCCCATCGTAAAATATCAAGTCTCCTTTCCTAATTCTTCTATCTGTCTCAGGAGAACAGAATAGAGCTCTTTTGTACCTTTCCGGGCCTGAAAGAATCCATGGGCCTTCACGTATGGTGCCTCCTTCCTCCATCATAGTTCCACGAATTATCCTCATTAGCTCCTTTTCCGTCATGCCTTCTTCCAACGACTCAAAGCCTACTCTAACGCCCTTACAAGTAATAGAAATGGCTTCCCTAGCCGCATCTAACTCCAATGGTGACTTAATTACTCTTAGTTTCCATATCAAATTACTCGCATTTACGAATTTGGCATCAGGTAAACTTTTCTCGATTGTTCTCACATCCTCATACGGAATTCCTATGAACATTCCATATCCATGTTCCATGCCGATAACTTTATCATCTAACATTAGATCTTTCATTGTTTTTATAAGAGGCTCTAAGCATGTGGGTTCTATCCTGTCGGGATAGGCTTTATGCTCAACAGGCCCCCACGGCCTTATATTTTTTATCTGGCTCGTTTCCTCAGCGCTTGTTATATAAATGGGCGTCACAAGAAATACAGGCTCATCATCTCTAGGGAAAACGATGCAGTTCGGCCAATGTGTTAAGTGGCCAGGTTTGCCCCACCCTGAGAAATACTCTAAATTTTGCGCACAAAGAATAATTAGCGCGTCGATGTTTTGCTCATCCATTAGCTTCTTCGCTTTATTCCATCTTTCCTTATATTCGGATTGTGGAAAAGCTGATTCCCAAAGTCTTCTAGGAGGATAGAAATCAATCAACTTCCCCATTTTCATTACACCTTCTTAAACATGTTTCACAACCTGTTTTTCTTTTGCAAAGACATTATTTGATGTCGTATTTATTATTTTTTTCTCCTTTTCCTTTATGGCTAGTTTTGGATCGTGTTGTGTAATCCGCGGACTGATATGTCTCTGGTAGCGCGATGACATAAGAAGGTATTTAAGTTGGCGCGCTCAAGCCGTAGTGTGAGCCGATAATTCTAAGAAGACAAAGGGAGCTTGTAAAGCGCAAGTCTTTAATTATATAAAATGATGATTGAATGGTTTGAGGTAGAATGAATTGAAGAAACATAGAATTGAATTAGTCGAACGGATTGGTGACGCTGTTGATAGGCTTATAACTGTCGATGTGACAGGTCGAGGACTTATAGAAAAATTATATTCAGCCGGACGTAACTTAGTTGGAAGGTCACTCACTCTTACAGCTGCGGAAAAGCTAAGAGAAGCGTTAGAACCTGGAGATTGCGTCCTTTTCACTACGGGGTTTCTACTGACACCTAGAGCGAAACTAACAGAAAATGATGGCCCTCTTGGTTGCGCGGCCCTTGCCCGAGCTTTACAAGTTGGACTTCGGGCAAAGCCAATTTTCGTACTTGAAGAAGAACTTCTTCAAATGATGGCAAATACAGCAAGAGGTGCGATGTTAAATATAATACCTGTGGAACATCTAAAGGGTGAATATTGGATGGGTAAACCGGAGCTCGAGATTTTTGCATCTGTAGTCCCATTCCCTATAGATGATGAAAAAGCCAAAGAACAGGCCAGAAAGCTCATGATTGAGTATAGTCCGAAAGCGGTTATTGCTATTGAAAGAATAGGGCCAAATCGAAAAGGGGTGTATCATTCTGGTGCTGGATTTAGTTATACTTGGATTGCAAAAGCCGGTCATTTATTTGATGAAGCTAAGAGACGAGGAATACTAACAATAGGCATCGGGGACTTTGGTAACGAGATTGGTTTCGGCAACATCAGGGATAAGGCGATAAAAATTAGACCAAGTTATTCAGAGTGTACTTGCGGCTGCGGAGGCGGAGTAATTAATGACACGACAGTGGATGCTCCCGTTTATTCGGTCATATCTAACTGGGGTGCTTATGGTATATCTGCATGTTTAGCAGCATTATCAAATAACATGGATGTCCTTCACAATGCAAAAATCGAGCTCAAAATGTTGAGGGTATGCGTGGACTCAGGCGCTTTTGACGGAGCGCTTCTAAGACCTAGTCTATCCGTAGACGGAATACCAGGGGAAATGAATGCTTCCCTCGTGGAAATGCTACGTCAAATAGTGATTAATAGCCTTAAAGAATTCATATACTGAACTTCTGTGCCAGCACACGCGTTCCTCGATACTTCCTTTACTTTTTAACTGGTCTATAATCCACGAATACGATTTCTTGATTACTCGCCTCCAATATTTTGGATACGCACCATTTCACTGGCGATGTAGATCTCGTTGATTCACCTGATGTCGGTCATATCATTACGCTTTCAACAGCGATTTAGTTTATTCTTCTTCCTTTTCTTTGCGGACCCAGACATTTTCGCAGTATGGGTCGCCAGCTGGTATAAACTTGTGGCGTATGAACTTTAATTTCGGGTTGTATGCAGCGCAGGTTGCGAAATCTGAGTCACAGTATATCTTACCAAGCTCTCCAGCGTTCACCTTCTTCCAGTATTCACCAACATGACATATCAACATAGTGTCAAGTATTCTATTGTCACCGATCACTTTTATGTCCGCATGGGCTACTGACCAAGGCCAAATAGCTTTTTTTGCTTCCTGGAAAGCGGCTAAGTCGTCAATGGATTTTCCCATTTCCTTCACCTTCTTCGCTAACGTTTCACCAATTTTGCGTCCCTTTTCGTTCACAACTTTTCTCACTAATTCCAGCCCCTCGTCGCCGTATTTCTCTACGATTGCCCTCGACAGAGCGAGGTAGTCAGCGCATCTATATTCGATCTCTTTTCTCCACATTTCTGACTCATACCATTCCAATTCATTTTTAAACTTCGTTCTATAAATTTTCACTATCTCTTCTGGACCCTTCTTTCCATACCATTCTCCTATTTTGGCTTCTTGTTTCATTTATATCCCTGAAAAGACTTATTAAACTAAAAATATAAGTTTTACCATTTGTTTGGGCGCGCTAAGAAATATCAAAAAGGTGTAACATCATGGTTTTAAAGCCCGAAGTTATTGAAAAGCTTGTGCAGATTATTGGACCGACAAATGTGTTAACTGATTTCGAAGATATTTACGTCTATTCTTTTGGAACATTTTTTATTAGACAAAAAACTCCGTTACCAGACGCTGTGGTTAAACCACGTTCCATAGAAGAAGTAGCTAAGGTAAGGGAGTTAGCTCATAAGGAAAATTTCATCATAGTTTCAAGGGAAAGATTGAGTGACGCGAAATTGGATAAAATGGTTATGAAGAAATTAGTGATTTTGGATACTGCTCCGCCTCCAAAGCTTGAAACTCTTAAAGAGAAACTAGATAAAATAAAGGAAGTTACCACTTCACATAAACGTATGATTAGAAGAGCGCGTCCGGTTGGATGCTGGACTTTAGTCTTAGAGATGATATTGCGTAGTAGGTTGATTTCTCAATGTCAAGAATGTACTATATGCAGTGGCTATTGTACAGTGGCTCCCTACTTCAATAACATCGAAACTTGGTCCTCTAAAGGAAGGTTCCTCTTAACAAAAGGTTTCATAAAAGGAGAGCTAGAGCCTTCAAAAAAGCTTATTGACATTATCTATACATGCAGCTTGTGTGGATTGTGTTTTGCTCAATGTATTCAAGGTCCACAAATCGATAGTGCAATCTTAGCCGCCCGCCGAAAAATTGTAGAGAAGGGTTTAGCTCCTGAAGAATTTAAAATTATAGCTAATAACATTTTAGAATTCGGTAACCCATCGGGATTACCAGCAAATCAACGTATTTTATGGAGCAAGGGTTTACCCAAGATCATTCATCACAAAAGAAATGACATCTTATATTGGGCAGGATGCACCACATCACTACGTTTCCCAGCTATAGCTAAATCCACTTTCAATATTTTAAAAGAAAGCGGCCGCAACGTAACATCGCTTGGAGCCCAAGAAGGATGTTGTGGCAACCTACTGACACTCACCGGGCTTTGGAACGAAGCTAAGAAGAACGCGGTCAAAGTAGTCAAGAAAATAAAGGAAACAGGGATTGCTACGCTTGTTACAGGTTGTAGCGGTTGTTACCGAGCCTTCAAAAAACTATACCCAGAGCTATTAGGCATCGAACTGCCTTTTGAAGTTCTTCATATTTCGCAATTCATAGACAGTTTGATAAAAAAGGGTGAGTTAGAAGCAAATCCATTAAAGTTAAAAGTCACATATCAGGACCCGTGCGAACTTGGTAGACATTGTAATATCTACGATGAACCGCGTAGTGTAATAAAGTCTATACCCCACCTACAATTTTTAGAAATGCCTTTTAATAGGAATAACGCAAGATGTTGCGGTGGCGGGGGAGGATTTTTAGCTTTTCATCCACGCGTTGCTATAAACGCAGCATATGACAGAATGCGTATGGATGCTCTGCCGCTTAACGTAGATGCCGTAATAACTGCGTGCCCAGCCTGTTACATGAACTTTTCTTATGCAATAAAGCTTAATAGACTGCCCGTAAAAACTTATGATATAGCACAATTGGTCGAGCTGGCTATGAAACTCACATAAGCTCCACGTTTTAAAGCACGTTCATATTTAACTACAGGATTCCTGTGCGTCGTAACTCTTTTAAGGAGATTTTGCTTATTGACTAAACTGTGATGAGAATGGAAAAAATTTTAAACATTACACCGGAACTCTGTAACGGCTGCAGGTTGTGCGAGCTTGTTTGCGCCCTCTATAAAGAGGGGCTACATAAACCATCGTTATCAAGGATACGGATTATAAGGATATACGATAAAGCCGTAGATATGCCCACCGTTTGTCTCCATTGTGAGAATGCGATCTGCATAGATGTATGTCCTATTGGGGCAATGAAAAGAAATGGAGAAACAGGGGCGATTACCCTAGATGCAGAGTTGTGTGTAGGTTGCAGAGCTTGCATGCTGGTATGTCCATATGGGGCTATATCGCTAGATCCTCAACGGAGAATTGTCTTTAAATGTGACCTCTGTGAAGGAGATCCTAAATGCGTTAAATATTGTCCAACAAAAGCTATTGACTTTGTTGTCGCTGATAAGAGTGTTATGGACAAGAGAAGAATTATGACAGAGAAAATTACCCGATTGACAGGAATGAGGGGTTAGGAAAAATGCCGTTTGGTTGGGGCGGAACTATTCTCCGAGTTGATTTAAGTAAGAAAAAAATAGTTAAAACATCAACGGTTGAATATTCACGGGACTACTTGGGCGGTCGAGGCATTAACTCAAAAATGCTTTACGATGAGACAAAGCCGGGAATGGACCCATTTGATCCCCAGTCTAGGTATATAATCGGCGTAGGCCCACTCGTTGGGATATTCCCCGGTGCCAGTAGATTAACTGTGACGGCAAAATCGCCCCTTACAGGGATACATGGGGATGCAAATGCGGGAGGAGATTGGGCGGCGGAACTGAAATTGGCCGGGTATGACAATATAGTATTTTTTGGAAAGTCTGACCAGCCAGTATACTTATGGATTCAAGACGACTACGTAGAACTGAGAGACGCGAAGGATTTATGGGGAAAGACGACAAGCACGACTGGAGATATCATAAAAGAAGAACTTAGAGACCCCGAAATCAAAGTCCTGTCCATAGGACCAGCGGGTGAAAACCTTGTGAGGTTTGCGAATACTGTAGCGGGATATGGCCGAGAAGCTGGTCGAACAGGTACGGGCGCAGTCGCGGGCTCCAAGAAATTGAAAGCAGTTGCGGTAAAGGGAACAAAAGGCGTTAAGACAGCAAACCCTCAAAAACTCAGGGAATTCTTAGATGAATACCTTCCAGAACTTCAAGAGAAAATAAAAAAGGATGTTATCTGGCCGATGTGGTCAACTCATGGCACGATAATATATATAGAGCTCAACAATGAAATAGGCACACTTAGTATCAAGAACAATCAGTTAACTCAGATTGAGGATATCTTACCACTTAGTGTAGAAACTTTCAAAAAATATATGCCCAAGAAATATGCTTGCTTTGGGTGCCCGTTGCATTGTAGTCATTATTTTCATGTTGAGGAGGGACCCTATAGTACTTCTGGAGCTGGAGTAGAATACGAAGGAGTTGCAGCTCTAGGAACTAAACTTTTAAACCTAAATTATCCGGCGGTTCTAAAGGCTAACGCGTTGTGCAACGAATTAGGCATGGATGTGGTCTCCGCTGGACACGCCATAGCCGTTGTGATGGAGTGTTTTCAAAGGGGTTTAATAGATGAAAAGTTTACCGATGGAGTCCAATTTGAATGGGGAGATAGCAATCTCATCATTAATGCTCTTGAAAAAATTGCCTATCGAGTTTCTTATGGAAACATTCTTGCTGAGGGGTCTTTAAGGGTTGCTAAAAAAATAGGGAAGGATGCTGAAAAATATGTGCTGCAGTGTAAAGGGTTAGAGTCTCCAGATGGAGACCACAGAGGAAGGAAAGGGTGCGCTCTCGCTTATTGCGTTTCTACCCGCGGCTATGACCATCTTAGGGGCGTGCCACAAGTGGAGGTATATGGGATAACCGTCGAAGAAGCAAACAAGTACTACGGTATAGAAGAATTATCGAACCGATTAGCATATAGGGGGAAGGGGATGGTGCTTGTACCAATTCAGCAAGTGGCAACAATTGCTGACTGCCTCGGTATGTGCAAATTCCATACACAGTGGATGACGCCTTTAGGTTTAGGACTGGAGGAAATGGCCACGATATTCAACATAGTCACTGGGTTGAACATGACCGCTAAAGATTTCGAAAATATTGCGGAAAGAGTTTTCACTACGGAGCAATGCTTTAACATAAGAGAGGGAATTCTCCCAAGGAGGGACGATGTTCCACCTTGGAGGTACATGAACGAACCTGTCCCCTCTGGGGTAAATAAAGGTGAACTTATAACAGAAGAGGGGAGAAACCTGTTCTTAGATGAGTATTACGAGACCCATAATTGGGATAAGAAAACTGGTAAACCCACAAGAGCAAGGCTTGAGCAACTAGGGCTCAAATACATTGCAGACGAACATGAGAAGCTTGGGCTATTGCCGAAACCTGAGTAACGAATATTAAGGAGGCTCTCTTTTTGTGAGGGTAAAAGTCAGGTACTTTGGATTAATAGAGGATATCACCGCTAAAAGAGATGACTTTATAGAAGTTAATAAAGACAGAATAACAATAAAGGAAGTTCTGCTTACCCTAATTCAGAAATACGGAGAGAAATTCAAAGAAGCAATAGTTGATCAACAGGGTAGGCCTAAACCATACGTCACTATTGTGGTTAAAAGTAAAGGAGTATCTTCTATTGCAGAACTGAACACACGGTTGGAACATGACGATACGATACTGTTCGTACCACCTGTGGGAGGCGGTTGACGCATGCTGTAAGCGCGCATGACTGACTAAATTTCCCTTTCTTATGTTTGGAGTAAATTCTATTCAGTGGATGAAAGTAAAAGTGTATTTGCCCTTTAAAATTTTTTGGACTCGTTTTGGGCTTGGCTCTGGTGATGAACCTGCTGAAGGTGGTGTGGTCAGGGGTTCTTTCCCAGCTGAACTCGCAGATGTCCCTGGCGTATCGCCTCCTCCTAAGCCTCCTGCAAAGCTTCCTCACGGATGGCATGGCCTCGAAGCGCATGAACATCAACGCCAGGAGCATGGAGCGCACAGGTAGCGGGGCCTGCCACGTCCAGAGTTGGCGTACCCGGCCTCGATGCGCATCACGGTTAGGCTTATATCCATCATGGAGAACAATACCTTGAGAGTGTCGAGGGGGAGGCGCTGAAAACCATCCAAACCGGTTTGTCACCTCCTTTGAGGTTGATTTAACCATCCCTTGACACTCTCACCCTCATAAGCCTAACCAAGCACAAAAAAGGCCTTATTGAGAGAAACAAGTCAGGGAAAAATTATTCAACTCTTATGCGCGCCTTTCAAAAGCAGGCGCAGGCGGGCGATACCAAATGCAAATCCTTTGGGATAAAATAGGATTACCGCCAGTACCAAAAAACCAAATCCTATTAAGTGTAGGCCCATGTATTTGGCTCCGAACACGACACGGGACAACTCCGAGAGAGCTACTAATAAAACAGATCCATAAATGGGACCGAACAGCGAGCCTAAACCTCCGGCTGTTGTGGCCATGATTATTTCGAGGTTTATTGTCGGGGAAAAAACAAAGTTAGGGTGGAGCATACCTAAGTAGAGTGTGTAGATTGGACCTGCCGAACCAAACAAAAAGGCAGTGATCATAGCGCTAACAGTTTTGTATTTAGTTGTATTTATGCCGATAGATTGAGCAGCTTCCTCGTTCTCTCGAATGGCAATGAAAAAGTATCCTAACCTAGATTTTACAAGTCTATGAACCGCATAAAAAACTATCAACGTCGCGCCGAGCATAATATAATAAAAGGGCTCATTACTAGTGAATCTCATATAAAGTAGTTGGTTTTTGTACTGAGGAATCCACAAAGACCCCCATTCCTGCCCAAGGCGCCAAGTCTTCATCATAGCCATCACCGTTTCGTTGAATGCCGCTGAAAACAAACCAAACATCAACCCTGTTAATCCCAACTTGAAGCATGGATAAAAAACAGCGCCAGCGGTAACGGCAACGGTTGCAGCGCCTACGAACATCCCTATCCATGGTGGCAAACCTAACCATAATAAAAGAAGAACCGAGACGTAACTACTTAAACCAAAAAACACTGTATTGGCAAAACTAAATTGCCCAGTAAACCCTGCTATTACATTCCACACTATACATAGGTACGCGTATAAAAAAATGCGGAAAAACACATGGACCAGGTACTGATCATGATTTACAAGAACGGGAAGCACTATAAGTATGCCAATTAAAGCCAGTTTTAGAAAGTCCCTGCTCTTTACTCGTTCTAATATATCTTTTCTCATCTCCCACGCCTCCCCAGAAGACCTTCCGGCCTAAACCACAACGTTGCCATGAGCACCAGAAGAACTACAATGTCTTTAAATAACGGCGCAATAAGAGTACCCCCTAATATTTCTGCTACTCCAAAAATGATGCCAGCGAATATCACACTAAAAACGTTGCCCAGCCCTGCAAGCACGATAATATACCACATTTGAAGACTAAATATTAATCCAACATAGGGTGTTACATAAAAAAATTGCATGAGGGAACTTGCAGCCACCGCCACTGTTGCCATGGCCAGACCAAATGAAAATTCGTATGTGCGATGAACGTTTATTCCCATCAACGCAGCCACTTCTTTGTCATCAGATGTTGCACGTACCACCAACCCCATTTTTGTTCTTGTTAGAAACAGGTAAACCAAGCTAATCGTAATTACGCTAGCTATGGCAGCCATTACTCGCGGTAGCCCTAACGTTGTACCAAAGACATCAAAATTTACTCTAGTATAAGAAGTTGTAATGGTTTGAAACTCTGTTTTCATTAGGATTAATGCCGAGTTATCAAGAATAGTCCCTAATGCGGCAGTAGCAACTAATTGGGCCAGCCAAGACTCAAAGAGCAAGCGTTTAAATAGAGTTCTTTGCATTATCCATCCTACAAGGAAAAAAATAGGAATCGTTATCGCGCAAGACAAAAAGGGGTCAAGTCCGAAGATCGCCCAAATCCAGTAGACTATGTACATACTGACCATGAGGAAACTACCCTGAGCAAAATTAACTATTTTCATTACGCCATAACCGAGCGCTACCCCCAATGCAATAAGCGCGTAAAGTAACCCTTGTAATAATCCGATTATCAGTAACCCTACTATCACATTTGCTCACACACCAATTTATCAGAGAGGAAAGAGAATTTAGGGGGCTTTGCTTTTTAGCTCTTTTACCAACTTTTTGGCTACCTTCACGGCCTTTGAAGCGTCGTAGGCCCAGGCGTCGGCTCCTATTCTTGTAGCGTATTCTTCGGTGATTGCTGCTCCTCCCGCCATAATCTTAAAGTTGTCCCTCAACCCTGCATCCTCTAAGGTCTTTATCGTGCGCACTACGTTTGCTATTGTGGGGGTCATGAGTGTGCTCAGGGCAAGGATATCTGGCTTGACCATCATAGCCGCCTTTACGAATTCGCTAGTCGGGACGTTTGTGCCAAGATCGTGGACCTGAAAGCCAGCGTCTTGTAGGAGCGTTGTCACCAGATTTTTCCCGATGGAGTGGACGTCTCCCTCCACCACGCCTATGACAACTTTGCCCGAGGCAGTGATCTCACCCTTGATATGAGGCTTCAAGATGCTCACGGCAGACTCCATTGCCTCCGCAGACAACAATACCTCTGGCAGGAAGCACTCTTTCTTTTCGAACTTGTCGCCCACCACGCTCATCCCCTTGGCGCATCCTTTAATGATTGCCTCGTAGGCGTCGATCCCCGATCTCACCACGTCGTTCGCCGCCCTTTTAGCGCTCTCCGCGTCCCCTTCTACAACAGCTTTACTTAACCTCTTAAACATCTCAACTTTAGACATGTAAGTCCCCCCTCTAATACAAGCCGTAATCCTTCAGGGCCTTTGCAAGCGCCAGCAGGTTGCCTGCTGGTGTCTGTGGGGATATGTCGCATCCACTCCCGAGAAGGAATGGCTTATCCAGTTCCTTCCCGATGAGGATCTGACTCTTCGCCTCCTCATACACCCAAGAAGCGGGCTTGTCGATCAAGGCCCCAGGGTCAAGGTTACTTGATATCGCATACTTCTTGCCGTATCTATCCACAATTTCTTTGATATTAAGGAACTCACTGAATTGATACGTTTGAATGTTTGGAAGGTCATCGTGCAATCCGGCTCTAAAGTTCAAGGTATGGTCCCCACAGAAGTGCGTCAGAACTCCAACGCCAAGCTCCTTAACCTTGTTCCACATCCTAACATACCCCGGCTTGAAGTACTCCTTCCATTGTTCTGGTGAGACCACCTCATTACCTATCCCTCCTCCCCCCATCAAAGGGGGTGGCGGCAAATTCCCTATTACCTCTAGCACCCTTGCAATCCCGTACTCTGCCCTACGAATCGCAAACTCTATAGCTATGTCTGAGGCTTTGTGCGCAAAATCAGGCTCCTTTTTCATCCACAAATAAAATCGCTCCGGCCCCACAAGTGCTGCCGCATTAATGTTGAAACTACCCCCTTCATGTGACCAAGCAGTAGTTATTCCATACTCTTTTGCAAGGTATTCATTGCAGGCGACAAAGAGTGGAATAGAGATATCTCGCTCATACACTTCTTTACGGCTATAGTCCGGTATCTCGAACTTCTCTAGTTCGTCCACTGTCTCGCAAACCACATCGGCGGATGATCTTGGTAGTGGACCCGCGTGCGGCGTCCACATTACAGGAACTCCCAACCCAAATTGTCCAATCGCCGCATATGCTCCAGGGATGCCTTCATGATAGACATCCCATCCTAGAAGTAAGTCTGAGGCTATCGATACATCACAAAAGGCCTTCGCATTTTCGGGCTTACAGAGTTCTCCAAATGGAATGCCGAATACGGCCGCAGGAACCATAACATGACCGAGCGCTGCCAGCCCCGGAACTCCGTCGGGTTTTTCACCCCTCATAGCTGTCATAACCCTATCGTATTTTTCTCGAACTATCTGCTTCGAGATCTTAGGAATCATTTTAGTTTACCTTTCTACACGTAAATAAATAAAAAAACTAGGGTATGGGATATACAACGTCAGTGGTTTTAAAGTCCTCCGGCCACACACATTCATATTTTCCATTTATCACTTGATGAATGCAGTGACCGTTCCTTGAATATAACTGTTCACCGTTTTCATCCCATGCCATTGCTCCTGCAGGATACGTTTCCGAGATAGGCCCGTAAGTTAAATGTATAGTCTTCAACGCGCGCATGAAGTTGTCGGGGTTAAATGGATCTTCCGGGAATGTTTTTGCACAAAATTCGAGCACCTCGTAAGTTGCGTATAGCGTTATGTATCCACAATGTCCCGTTTCGGTTGGTGTAACTCCATAGGCCGCTTTATAGTCGTTCACAAACGCCAAGTTGTACGGTTTTTCTGTGTACGGACTGAAGTGGATTTCATTGAGATAATATTCGGCTGGTTCCCCGAGTGCAAGAAAGTCATCTAACGTATATCCAGCTCCAATACCCAAGATTGCCCAGGGTTTAAAATCCACCGCATGAATTTCTCTGGCCAGTAGAATAGCATCTCCAAGGTATGATCCAAGAATAGCTATATCAGGATTCGCTTCCTTGAGTCTTATTACTATAGGCCTAACGTCAGTAATAGTGGAAGGATACGGTTCGTCCAACACAATCTCTATGCCGACTTTCTTCAATTCTTTCGTATAGGATTCCGCTAAGGACACGCCGAAGGATGAATCCTCGTATACTACAGCTGCCGTTCTTGGCATGTAGCCGGTTTTCGTTCCCACGGATACGAAGAATTCAACAGCAGTTACAGCGTATGAAGAGAGGGGTGGAGTTGTCCGGTAACTATACTTCCAGCCCATTTGCGTGAGATACTCTGCGACACCTGTCATAGCGAAAGGTATTTTATACTTCTCTGTTACCTCAGCGCAGGCAGCACACAAATAAGAGCAGTATGAGCCGCATATGATTTTAGGATTCTCGCGTGTTATTAATCTTTCCGCTTCAGATTTAGCTACTATCGCATCACTCGTGATATCATGGAAAACTAGCTTAATCTTCGCTCCTCCAAGTGATTTTACACCACCGCGCTCATTAATATGTTTGGCCGCTAGCTCGTATCCTTTTTTCATATCCTCACCGAACTCCGCCGCCCACCCAGAAAAGGCCTCAAGTACGCCTATTTTAATCTCTTCAGCAGGACCCGGGCCCTTGGGGATCCACAAATAATAAATACCTATTCCAGCAACCGCGATCACCACTATAAGGGCAATGACGATAGCGAGGTTTCGTTTGGTTTGAACCAAGTTATAGCCGCTCCTTCTTTTCTTTGATGATAAAAAATGCGCACCTTCTACTTAAGTTTTGCGCCTATCATATTAATAAACCTTATGTGGTGATGGGAAGGCCATAGTCGCTGTTGCCTGTAAGATGTTGAAGATTGTCTGGTTCATGTTGACTAGAAGGGAGCCTACGAGTCTAGGGATAGGAGGCTGTATGGGTTAAGCTTAAGAGGCTTTGTCGCTGATAGTTTGGTGCTGGCTTTGGGTCTGTTTGGGTTGCTGGCTTAGCGCCTTTCATGAGTGCATTCTATTCATTATGCGCAAATTTTTTATAAAGGCGCGGCCAACAAATAGGGCGACGGGAAATCTGAAAAAATTGTAGGGATCAAAATGACGCCTGAGCTTCTAGAAATCAGTAACTTAACTAAGAAATTTGGCGGCCTAGTAGTTGTGAAAAATCTCAGTCTCGATGTAAAACAAGGCGAGATAGTTGGATTAATTGGACCTAACGGAGCTGGTAAGACAACGGTCTTTAACCTAATCACGGGTTTTCTTCATTGTGATGAAGGAACAATCAAGTTTAAGGGGCAGGAAATAGCCAATTTACCACCATATAAGATTTGTAAACTTGGGATAGCACGTACGTTTCAGATAGTTAAACCTTTTCATTCTTTGAGCGTCTATGATACCGTAGTTACGGCCACGCTTAATAGAAGTAGACAAATAAAGGAAGCAAAACAAAAGGCGGAAAAAGTGTTAGATTTCCTTAAGATTAGCGATTGGGATAGACCCTCACGGGATATGACGATCGCTGAGTTAAAGAAGCTCGAAATAGCTAGAGCAATAGCTACTGACCCTGCGCTTATATTACTAGACGAAGTTGTAGCAGGATTGAATAGATCTGAGGTTAAAGAGACTATGAGTCTTATAAACAAAATAAGGAAGGAACTGATGATCACACTTATGATAATTGAGCACGTTATGATGGCTGTCATGAACGTTTCTGACAGAATTGTTGTGCTTCATCATGGAGAAAAAATAAGTGAAGGAGAGCCACGAGAAGTGGCTAATGATCCAGAGGTGATTAGAGCTTATTTAGTCAGGGAATAGTCCTCGAGGTTATATTATGCTTAAAATTGATTGTATTGATGTCTTCTATGGCATCTCTCACATAATATGGAATGTGTCATTGGAAGTTAAAAAAGGTGAAATTGTAACGTTGATAGGTGCTAATGGAGCAGGCAAGACCACAATACTAAAAACGGTATCTGGTGTTATTCATCCGACTACTGGTACTATAACATTTCTTGGAAAAAGAATTGACGGATTACCTCCTCATGAAATTGTTAAAGAAGGAATTTCACATGTCCCCGAGGGAAGAAGACTCTTTAGGCATCTCACCGTGCTGGAAAATCTAGTTTTGGGAGGTTACACACTGAAAACTAGAGATGATGTGGAAGAAAGTCTCGAATTTGTTTTTAGGGCCTTTCCTGTATTAGAGGAGAGGAGGACACAGAGAGCTGGAACCTTAAGTGGCGGAGAGGCACAAATGCTTGCTATTGGGAGAGGATTAATGTCGAAACCTAAACTGTTGATGTTAGATGAACCCTCTCTAGGGCTTGCACCTAAACTGGTATTTAACACATTTGAGATGCTTTCAGAACTAAAAAAGAATGTTACTATTCTACTTGTCGAGCAGAATGTTCAACGTAGTTTAGAACTTGCAGACAGGGGATATTTACTCGAAAATGGCAGAATAGTTTTGCAGGATACCGGAACTAAGCTTATGGGTGTGAGTTTCGTGAAGAAATCCTATTTGGGTCTATAAGTCCCGCGAGCGCTAGTAGCCCTTACGGAAAAGACTTAAATGCGCGCCTATGAGAAGATGACTATTATACTTTTCCCCTTTCATCTTCACCATTTATTTGAAGGGGGTTATGGAGGAGCACCTTCTTCCATCAACAAGATCAGCGTGAACATTCCAACCACCACCTCCCGCTTTCCATCCCCTCCCATGGGGGGCATGCGCCTATACGCCCACACCAAGGGCACTATGGCTTCGCATCAAGGCCTCCCCAATCGCATAAACGTCCACCAAGAAGGGACAGCGCGCTCTCGGGGAGCTTGTTAAACGCCTGACCGTGAAAAAGGCCTGTAAGGCCGCTTATTCTTCAACACGGAATAACAGCAGAGGAGAAGCCTGCGGGCAGCAGCAACCTGAGCCACCTGCCTATCCCTCTTCTCGGCTATGCGGTGATAGGCCCTGGTGATGCTTGAATCATACTTCAGATAGGTCAATACGGCTTCAACCATGGCCCACCTTAGCCAGCGGCTGCCCTTACGGGTTATGCGGCCATGCCTTGTTATGCCTCCGCTGCTGTGGGTGGAGGGAACGATGGCGGCGTAGCTGCAGAGATGATTTGCCACTCCTAAAACGGCTTACATCGCCCACCTCAGCCTTCACCAACAAAGCCGTATAATAGCCTATGCCAAGAATAGTCATTAAAAGCCGGATGTCCTCATCTACAACGAAAAAATTAGTCTATTCCTCCTTTGGTATTTGGGGGCATTTTTGAACAGATCATCTTCACAATAAAACGCGCGCCAGTGTTCTTTAGCATCAGAGACCGCAAGCAAATGGTTAAAATGGTTATAATCACTCATAATTCTTGATCTTTGTAAATTTTGCATAAATAACCTCTGAGAGGGGTAGCCCCACATATTCGGTCATATGGTGGGTCGCTGGGCATAATGACGTTGATATTTGATTTCCAACAACCGTGTTCTGGACCGGGCTCCTCTGGGAACCACCAATGATGTTGAGCGTGAACAACCTTTGGATAAATTCCCCTTGTGAGCTTTGCTTTTTGCCTAATTCGCCCCTTCCCTCGAGGAGTTTCGATCCATACCCAGTCTCCTTCCCCGATGCCTAGCTTTTCAGCTGTTTCCGGGTGAATTTCTATTAGAGGGTCAGGGACCAGTTTACGTAGTGAAGAGATCTGTCGTCCTTCAGAATGGAAGTAAGCAATGTGTTTCCCTCCAGTGATTAGAATTTGTGGATATTCTTTTGCTAGTTTCGGCGTGCTTACGGGGCTTATCTGGGGCTCTACATAACTGGGTAACGGATCATACCCAAACTTTTCAAATAAACTTGAATAAAGCTCTATCTTACCTGAAGGCGTGTTGAACCCTTGTTTGTCATTCGGCCGTAATAACCCTGACTCGTACTTCCTGTACTTCATGGGCTCAATAATGTAGGCTTTCTTCTTTAGATCCTCAAAAGTAATGCCCATCGGCCTCAGTCTATAGTCATTATACTCTTCAACATTTTTCCATTGGAGGTATCCCTCTACTCCCATCCTTTTAATGATTTCAAGCGTGATTTTTAAGTCGTCCCAGCACTCGTACACTGGCTCAATTGCTTTCTGCCGCACTGAAACGTAGTTTGTATAGGATGGATAATCGCAGATTTCGTCTTTTTCAAGCCAAGTTGCTACGGGAAGTACGATGTCGGCGAGCTCAGCGGTAGGTGTCATAAAAAAATCAGCAACCACCAGAAAATCAAGTTTCTTCAAGGCCGCCCAAGCTTCTTTGCTGTTCTCAGAGTTTATGACTAAGTTGTTAGTTGCAAACAATGCTTTAATGGGATAAGGTTTACCGGTGATTATGGTTTTTAGCAACGTGGGTTTGTGAGCGATAGGGAAAATGGCATCTGGTCCAGATAAAAGCGGAAATTCTTTTGCGCCTATTCTCTTTTCCTCTACTTTGCGAGGAGGTCTAGGAACAGTAAGACGAAGCTTCATTCCCGATACATACTTTGAAGGGTATATTGGGAACAAGTTCCCGCCCTTAATATCTATGTTGCCCGTGACCGCGGATAAGATAACTATGGCGCGAGCCGTCTGAGTAGCATTTGTATTGTGCTCGATCGCTACTCTACGGTGAAGTGTCGCGGGTTTAGTCGTCGCGTACATTCTTGCTGCTTTTGTGATCTCCTCCGCTGGTACCCATGTGATTTCAGAGACTTTTTTCGGCGAGTATTTTCGAACGTGATTACTCAACCTTTCGAAGCCGACGCACCACTTGCCCACGAAGTCTTCGTTGCATAGCCCCTCGTTTATTATTACATTAAGCATGCCTAATGCTAGTGCTGCATCAGTGCCAGGCCTAACCTGCAACCATATGTCCGCCCTAGAGGCAAGGTCTGTAAGCCTCGGGTCGACAACAATAAGCTTAGCGCCACGAGCACTAGCTAGGAGAATATCCCTCCCCTTAGCGGGATGACTTTGCGGTGGATTCGCCCCCCAGATTACGATGCATTTAGCGCGCTTGTAGTCAGGCCCAGCCTCGGCGGTGACCATGCCTCCAAGGGTTGCGTACTCAGCTATCATGGTTGGAAACCAACATATGTGTCCAATACTTGTTACGTTTGGGCTTCCAATGGCATAGGCAAGCCAGACTGTACTAAGAATATTGCCTTTCGGACCTGTGCCCTGTGAAGTGCAAATCGCTTGCGCTCCATACTTTTCCTTAATCTCCTTCAACTTGCTGGCTATGATGCTGAGGGCCTCGTCCCATGAAATTCGTTGCCACTTTCCCTCGCCCCGCCGTCGCCCGATTCTCTTTAGTGGATATTTGAGGCGATTAGGATGGTATAGAAGCTCCGGATATGTTGAGCCTTTTATACAGATGAAACCCCTACTCATTGGGTGGTCAGGATCTCCTTCGACCTTCACCACTTTTCCATCCTTAACATACACAAGCACGCCGCACTCGCAATGGCAAGCTTGGCAGGCAGACCGAACAGCTTTCTCCAACGCTATTACGCCTCCGCACTCAACAAGTTTCGATACGTTGGTTACTTAAGTTTTTTACTGCCTTACATGAGCTGTACTTAATCTTTTTAGATGTAATGAGGGGGGTTCTTTGGGTAGATTAAGTCCCCGTGCACGCTTGGTCCGTTTGAGAACCTCAATCAGAGGACTCTCCATGCACACATGAAACTCGTAGCTCTATGTTCCAGCATGAGCACTTGCACGCGATTTTCTACCGCTTTCTTACCCCTAGCGTGCGGTATAATCAGTGTGAAGGAGTGTTAGCATGGTTTAAATGCAAGAATCACTTTGCTGGCTTCTTCAACGAACGCGGCCTCCACCTTCATGCCAACATTAAACTTTTCAGGCTTTTCGGCGTCTATACCTAAGAGTCTTCCGGTGATCCTCGGACCCTCTTCAAGTTTCACTATTCCAACAGCGTATGGAATCTTTCCCACTAAAGCGGTTGGTGGAACGTAAATCACGGTGAACGCTTCAAGCTTTCCCTTACCGCTGAGCCTCGCCCATTCAATGTTCTTACTTCCACATTTCGGGCAGAGGGGTCTAGGTGGAGCCACGTATGCCTTGCATCCCTTGCATTTGGTTCCCATAAGTTTCTTTTTGCTGAGGTGATCGTAGAAGGATTTCACTGTAAACGGTTTCTCGCTCATTTTATTACCTCCTAAAGATGGCAACGACGCATGTTCCTCCGGAGGCGCCTACGTTGTGCATGAGACCCACTTCCGCATCTCTGACCTGCCTCTTTTCGGCTTCTCCTCTCAGCTGCTTCCATATCTCATATAGCATGCCCAACCCGGTTGCGCCCACTGGGTGTCCCTTAGCTTTGAGACCCCCATCCGGGTTTATCGGTTTGTCGCCATCTAATGCGGTTCTCCCCTCTTCAACCGCCTTCCCGCCTTCTCCCCTTTTGAAGAAGTCAAGGTCTTCTGTGGCGACGAGTTCAGCGATGGTGAAGCAGTCGTGGACCTCAGCGAAATCGATGTCATCAGGTTTAAGCCCTGACATCTCATAGGCCCGCCTTCCTGCCACCACAGCTGCTCTAAGCGACATCAGGTCTGCTCTGTCGTGTAAGGCCATAGAATCTGACGCTTGCCCAATTCCAGCGAGGTAAATCGGGGTGTCAGTAAATTTCTTAGCGATGTCGGCGCTGGTGAGAATAGCGGCGGAGCCTCCGTCCGAGATGGGGCAGCAGTCAAAGAGTTTAAGGGGGTATGCGACCATGAAGTTTGATGGGGATCTCAAAAAGTCCATTGCGTTTTTAAAGGCGACATCCTTCTTGACGCCGACTTTCTTGGCTATATCAGAAATCTCAGCTTGGAACTGAGCTTTTGTGTTGAGAGAGCCGTTGTGATGATTCTTAATCGATACCGCTGCTAGTTGTTCCCAGGTTGAGCCGTACTTCGCGAAGTAGGCTGTGGCAATCTCCGCGTAAAGTCCCGGAAATGTTATACCGGAGGGGAACTCGTATTCGGCATCAACAGCCAGCGCTAGGGTGTCGGTGACTTCCTTTGTCTTCAACGTTGACATCTTTTCCACCCCACCGACCATGACAACATCAAACATCCCAGATGCCACCGCTAGGGCTCCGATTTGTAAGGCTACTCCCGCGCTTGCGCAGGCGTCTTCTACTCTAACTGATGGAATTGGACACAAGCCAAGCCAGTCAACCATTAGGGGGCCAAGATGGGACTGATGTTCAAAAACGTCGCTCGAGAAACTGCCTAGGTAAAGTGCTTCTATGTCTTTGGGCTCGATGCCTTTGTCTACCGATGCCATCGCCTCTAAGGCTGCCTCAGCGAAGATTTCTCGAGATGTTTTGTCGGCGTGGATTCTGTGATGAAACCTCGTCATGCCAGAACCAACTACCGCAACTTTACGTGCGAGTTTCATTTTCTAATCACAACCGTTTTCCCACTATTTTTTCTCATTCGATGTCATCTACTAGCTCGGTGCTGTTTCTTTCTAGTAACTTGCTATGGCATAGTCATTCCACCGTCAATGGCAAAGATCTGCCCGGTTATGTAGTTGCTCTCATCGGATGCAAGGAATAGAACCATTGGTACTATATCGTTTGGTTTGCCAAATCTGCCTAGTGGGATTCTCGGGAGGTATCTATCTCTGAATTTCGGTTCTTTTAACCATTCCGTCATCCGGGTTTCAATTAGACCCGGAGCGACAGCGTTAACATTAATTCCGTATCGTCCTAACTCTTTTGCCGCCGTTCTGGTAATTCCGTCGACCCCGGCCTTAGATGCGCTATAGTTAATGTTTCCTATCATTCCGTCTCTTCCAGCAATTGAAGAAATGTTTATTATCTTGCCGGTTTTCCGCTCTATCATATGCGGAGCAACCGCACGGATACAATTGAAGGTTCCCTTGAGGTTCACGTTGATTACCGCGTCCCACTCCTCCTCTGTCATTTTATGACACATGGCGGGCCGTCCGACACCCGCGTTATTAACCAATATATCTACTTTGCCAAAGTGGTCGATGGTAGCCTTAATCACATTTTCAGCGTCAGCCCTATTAGCCACGTTAGCTATAATGCCGAGTGCTCTCCGCCCTAGGGTCTCGATCTCCTTTACCACCTCGTTCATTTCCTCAACACTTCTGCTTACGTTCACGACCACGTCGGCGCCTTCACGGGCAAATGCTAAGGCGACGACATGTCCTATTCCACGCCCCGACCCCGTAACAACTACCACCTTACCACTAAACCTCCCCATATTAATCACTTCAAGTAGATAGACAACGGTTAAACGTATTTTTTTAGTTTTTCGTATGAATTCTTCCAGCATCTTCACATAGGAAAGATAACTTGGAGCGCCAAGGTATACCTTAAGAGGTCGAGACTTCTTAGGAAACAAGAAAAATTACCTTTTATCCATTATTCTTTTTGCCTTAAATTCCGTGCGCTCTAGTAGCCCGTATTTTAATAGTTTTACCTCAGGGGTTACGAGCAGTTCCTCTTTAAAGTCTTTCCTCAACCGCTCTTTCAGCTCGTCGATATTTGCCCTCTCGTCTAGACACTCCACGATTATGGTGCAAACGTCTAAACCTGTTTCCGGGTCTCTAGTAAGCTCGATTCTGAACTCGTCGCCTAACTCTTCATAGCTTCTTATCACCTTCTCCACTTGAACGGGATAGAACTTCGCTCCTTTGCATATGAATAGATCATCTGCTCGGCCTAGAATCCCTCCTGGCGATCTGGCATGGGTCCTTCCACAAGCACATTTATCCAATTCAATTTTAGTGTAGTCATTTGTCCAATACCTGATCATTGGTGTTGCTTCTCGAGTTAAGTGCGTAATGACAGCAACGCCAACCTCTCGAGGAGAACACCTCTCCATCGTTTTGGAGTCGATTATCTCGATGATGTGATGGTCTTCGCTCCAGTGTAGTCCAGCTTTTTCGGTACACTCGGATGCCATCGTGGGCCCTATCTCCGCAAGGCCATAGTAGTCGTAAGCGTCGATCCCTAAACCACGCTCAATCCTCTTTCTTGTTGATTCCATTCCAGCACCAGCCTCGCCTCCAAAACAGCCTACACTCAATTGTATATCATCTACTGACACACTCCTCTCCCTCATTTTTTCGGCGATATACAGCGCATATGATGGCGTAGCTAAGAGGACTGTTGCGCCAGGATTAATGAAATAATCGATTTGTCTGCTTGTCATGCCCGCTCCGATCGGTATGACAAGGCACCCGATCCTTCTCGAGGCATAGTGCACCGACAATCCGGCAACCCATAACCCGTAGCTAAAGGCGTTCTGAACAATGTCTCCCGGTCGTGTGCCAAAGCTCCACATAGTTCTCGCTGTGACATCAGTGATATTCTCGACATCCTTTTCGGACCAAATAGTGTTTACGGGCACCCCAGTAGTTCCCGTCGAGGGGTGAAGCTCCCTCCAATTTTCTTTGGGAGAAAGTATATATCTCCCGAAAGGCGGGTATTTGGCTTGTTCATCTCGCAGTTCTTGCTTCGTAACGAATGGCACCTTGACTAAGTCGTCAAGGGTTTTTATCTGTTCGGGCTTAATATTTGCTCTTTTAAACTTCTCTCGATAAAAAGCAGAATTTTCGTAGCAACTCTTCAACTGCCACTTGAGGCGTCGCAGTTGCAGCTTTTCGAGGTTTCCCCGATTCATAGTCTCAATTTCAGCGTTCCAAAATACTTCTTCCCTTATCATTTTCTACCTTCCCCCGCACGTACCCTTATGAAGATCTAGAAACTTAGTTTTTCGCTCAAACTTTTTGATTGGTTTAGCTCCTTTTTTATGCCGGCAAGGTATTTTGCTATATCTTTTTTGGATTCGACGTCGTATTCGCTCATCAATACAATGGTTTCCATGATTGGAGAGCCACCTCCGTGAACTCCTGCGATTTGATACCATGTTGCTAGCTCTGAAGCAGCTAGATTCTCTATAAATCTAAAGCATCGATGCATGTCTTCTGGTGAAACCTCAGGATTTCTCTTTATGTATTTATTCAGAAACCGCTTGGTTTTTTTGGTGATGAATTCATCTTCAAACGGCAGGGTTACCATTAAGCCTCCGGCTATCTCGGTGAGTATGTTATACTCGTGATAAATGGTTTCCCCCATAAGCCTTCTTCCCACGTTTGCGTATATGGGATTTGGGAAAAATGTGC
>Ga0315314_1000885_pt1 | contig 29328 bp, 33 predicted proteins | sample TDP9_MG_FD_203631 | JGI IMG/M metagenome (GOLD analysis project Ga0315314, IMG submission 203631) | Freshwater sediment microbial communities from Lake Towuti, South Sulawesi, Indonesia - TDP9 | ecosystem: Environmental > Aquatic > Freshwater > Lake > Sediment | place: Indonesia: South Sulawesi... | reverse complement strand
ATGACTCGAAAAAAAGCTGTCAAGGACTGTACGCGGCCGTAGTCTAGCCTGGTCTAGGACATTGGCCTTCCAAGAATCAACCGAAGATAGCCAACGACCCGGGTTCGAATCCCGGCGGCCGCACCAACAACTGAGTGCAAATCCTTTTATACCTGCAGCCTCGATTTATTGTCGAGTAGCTTTGGCTAGAAAAGGAAAGAAGTACATAGATTTCGAGAAGAATGAGGATCTGCAGAGATGGCTTAGGAACATTAGAAGGGGCAGTCCAGTGCACGCCGATATTGTGAGAAGGCAGCTGGGCAAGATATGTGAGATGCTTTCTACAACTCCTCAAGGAATGGTTGAGTCAGCCAAGAATGATCTGAAGCGATTTCAGGATTCCCTTGAGGACTTGGTGACAAGGCTTGAGGCCGAAAAGAAGTCGCCGGGCTATATTGTCGGTCTATTAAAGGCTGTAAGATCATGGCTTCGGTACAACGACATAGTCTTAACGAGGAGGATTAAGGTTAGTAACAGAAACGCAACACCAACCATAGAGGGTGAGCAGGTTCCATCGCAAGAAGAGCTTTCGAGAATATTTCGAGCATCACCAGCTAGGATTAGATTAGCTGAAGCATTGATGGCTTTCGGAGATCTAAGGCCTGAAAGCATAGGAAACTATGATGGAAGCGATGGGTTGATGCTTAAGGATTTTCCTGAGCTTAAAATCAAGGGCGGAAAAGTTGAGTTTGAAAAGATTCCGACAATGCTTGTTATCAGACCTAGCTTAAGCAAGACCAGGAGCAAATACTTCACCTTCCTTTCAGAGGAAGGATGCACGTATCTGAAAGAGTATCTTGAAGAACGCGTAAGAAACGGGGAGAAGCTTACACCTGAAGCCCCATTGATAGGACATGAGCGACCTGGAGCAGCAGAGAAAAGGTTTGCCCAAACGAGAAAGATTACACACTTCATCAGGAAATATATGCGTGCAGCTGGCGTATTCAAGCGTCCATATGTTTTGAGAGCCTATGCAGAGACTCAATTGATAATCGCTGAATCCAAAGGAAAAATTTCTCATCCCTATTTACAGTTCATAGCCGGGCATAAAGGCGATATAGAATCTAGGTATTCAACCAATAAAGGCGTACTGCCGCCAAACATGATTGAGGATATGCGCAAATGCTACAAGGATTGCGAGCAATTTCTAAGCACGATAGCGCAACCCTTGGAGCAAGCGAGCATAGTAAAGGAGTCTAAGATCGAAGCTTTAAAGAGCATCGCAAAAAGCCTGCTCGGCATAGACCTGCTGGAGGTCAAGGTCGCCAAGGAGAGGGAACTCAAAAGGGAACTAACTAAAGATGAGGAGATAGAGCTCTTCGAGAACGAGATTAAGAAGATGCGGAGCGGAGAACGAGACCCGCAAACCATAGTCGCTGAAGAAGATTTGGAGAAGCATCTGGCTGAAGGATGGCAGTTTGTAAGCGTCCTACCGTCAAAAAGAATACTTGTCAAGAGAACAAATTAGATCAAGGAGCTCTATGAGGGAGAGATAGAGCTCGGTTTTATTTCTTCTTCAGCCAGCGTTGACCATGATGTCACAGTATGGAGGCAGTCACTTCCTTTTCTTTTCATCGCTCTGACCAGAAAAGAGAGGGATATAACTACAAGCACAAGAACTATAAGCCAAGTGCAATCGGATCGAACTTTAACTGCCACCTCCTTCACCATGATTCCCGCTGGCTCGACATGTATCACATGTTCGCCTGGGATTATGAAGAATAGCCTGTATCGCGCTTCTCCTAATCTGTCTGTCTCGACGTACTGAACTGATTCGTCAATGTGTATAGTAACTCGTAGGTTGGAAACCGCTGTTCCCCTTACGTCTGTGAACCTCAGGACAATCTCTGTAGGAAGGAGAGCCCACACGCTTGAAGGTATGTTGTGATAGGCGAGCAGCACGGCCCTAGAGGCTATGGCGATCTCGCAGGAAGTAGCGTTGCAAGATAGAACCTGTATGAAGATGCGTCGCCGTACATCCTGATAGGTATATCTCTGGAAGCCTGTTGGAATCGTGTCGGTTATGTTCACCACTCCGTAACCGTCGTGGTACGCAGTCCATGCGGTTTCATTGATGAGAGATATCAACACGGCAGAAAAAGGTAGAGCATTGTCAACGCCAATCTTCATCCTCAATTCAATCAGATAGTATACTTCTTCAGAAGTTGGAATCTTCAGAACGCGAGTACCAAAGTCCCTCTCAAGAGGATACAGTGTCATAATGGTCCCTTCTGCGGTCGGATTGACTTCTACTGTGGAAACCCAGCCTAGTTTGGTGAGGCTCCATGCCTCAAGGCCGCTCGGTGCAGATTGTTTCGGGTCACCCAGCCAGTTGCCATAATCCATCAAGGACCAATCGCGAACCAGATGAGTTTTATTCTTATCACGGGGATAAAGATCGGGCAATCCTAAACTATGGGCGAATTCATGGACATAGGTTCCTAGACCTCCAAGTTCAGATACATACATTGCATCATCGAGTGGAGCTCCATCGTTAGTCGAAATATTCAGACCAACCCAATGATGAGGCCAAAGATCACTTGTTCGGTTTGAAATAGTTTGATCCATCCCAGCATGTACGACTACAACGTGATGGAAATCTCTATAATCCACATCGTTGTCGGCGGCCATTACAGAGTCATGTAGGAGCTGGGTTGCATTAGCATCGTTTCCCTCTCTATCGATGTCTGTACCATAATACTGTAGAGTGTGATCTAAAAGATACCACCCTGATATTGACCAGACGATGCTAATCTTACCGTACGAAACGTTTCGCCAATACCCGTCGACTAGTGACATGGTTCTATCGATGTCATCCGCGGACTTTGTGTGTCTAGTGTCACTGAACTGGACCAAAACGAGGATGGTTTTCTGAAGCCCGGTGACGTTCAGTTGTCTTTCGTACTGCTGGACTGTTGCGATCGCCATCGTTTCGCCATGTTCGTAAGCCTTGAGAACGCTGGGAGATACTAGACCAGAAGCGGAAGCAACAAGGAGCATCGTCAGTAGAAACTTTCCAACAGGCACATGTGAAGGCTTCTCATGTGCTAACATATGTTCTACGTCAAACTTTGAATAGAGATTCTTCATGGATATCGTCTTGCCGTCAAATCGTCCATGCTTGTAGCAATCTCATTTCCTTTAAAATCGTAGTTTTCAGCGGCTTCCCTATCCATAAGAACAGAAAACCAATATAGGCATACTGCCAGACCACTAGCTACATTGTCCGTTAGGCTGAGTAACATCAGTGTTCAACGACACATCGCAATGCTAGAAGCCTTGCTGAACCAGTCTATGTAATACACTTCAATGAGTTTCAGGTAGCGGCCTGCCACTTCTAATATCACCTAGCCCACGCCAGACATCTTCTTTCAAGTAAACTAGATCGAGCAACTCAAAGCCTTAACCAGCTTTTCCTTTCTTCTATAAGCTTCCTCATTTATCAGCATGATGAGCTTGTTAGTTACCTCTCTGTACGGTTCAACTATCTTGCTGATCTCATAGTCAAGAAATTCGTGTTTCAAAGTTTCCGAAGCTGAGGCTTCGTCTTCATCATAAACGTAAATGACGTCGCCTTTAACCTCTCCGGAAAGCCTGTTGCCGTTATCCGGAATCCACTTCACTTTCAATTCATACCCAAGCCTAAGCTTTTTCTTCAGCCTCTCCAGCTCATTTTCGAGTTTCCTCTCTAATTTGCATCTGGCTCTAACAGTCATCGTAGAAACCCCTTTTAGACATCAAAAATCAAGAGACGAAAAGCTACCATTCAATGATTTCAAAACATCTTTCTTATCTTCGGCCTGACTTAATTCTGAAATTATGTCTAGAGACCCTCACCGCTCAATAAATCCTGACTTTTTCCTTTTCAGTATACATAGCTAAGTACATGATCGTCTCTTAATGAATAGATGAACCTTGCCTGAGAAGACCGCTACTGTATCCATTCAGAATGTTGTTGCTTCAGCATCCTTGAAGCAGAGGCTGGACTTGGAATCCATAGTCAGAGTTATCCCAAGCGTTGAGTATAGGCCTGAGCAGTTTCCAGGACTGGTATACAAGCTGAAGAAGCCTAAGGCTGCGTTACTGATGTTCAGCACTGGCAAGATGGTCTGCACCGGAGCTACATCTGAGGAGATGGCTAAGAGAGCTGTAATGAAGGTTGTTGACGACTTGAAGAGCAACGGGATAGTAATAGTTGGCAAACCTCACGTTCAAATCCAGAATATCGTGGCCTCAGGCGATCTATTCGGCACAATAGATTTGGAGAAAACAACATATGCATTGAAGAAGACGATGTATGAGCCGGAACAGTTCCCTGGATTAATCTACAGAATGGATAATCCTAGAAACGTGATGTTGCTATTCACAAGTGGAAAGTTCGTCTGTACAGGCGCAAAATCTGAGAGCCAAGTACATGAAGCGGTCAAGAACGTGCAGGAGAATCTTGAAAAAGCGAAGCTCATATCCTATGAACAGCCATCTCCAAGATAATGGAACTCTGATCTTGTATTTTTCGCGCGAGTTTTTCTATGATTTGATTTTGGTATGACTACCGCCCTAACCTCGCTAATGGCTCCCTCAATTCTTTTACATGTACGCAATTGACTTAATTGGACTACGCTTATGATGCTCCAAAGAATTATTCCGGGTACCGTTATGTAGAGCAACGTCGGAACTTTCACTGAGATGTAGATCGAAATCGTAATCGAAGGAAGGACCATAAGATTCTCAAGGATCATGATCTTTCGCATTGTTTCGGATTCCGCGGGCACGCCGAACTTGCTCGAAAAGGAGAAACTCTGCGCGGTGACTGACGGATTTAGCCATGTGCCTTTCATAATTCTATCGAACACTTTCCTTCCCACGCTGCGCCTGTAACATCCCACATGCATGGCGACAGGCATCTTTAGTGTTATGGGAGGAAATGAGACGATTAAAAGTTCCCTGTTCGAGATTATTCTTTTGTTGCATTTATAGCATGAGAGCATATTTTCAATTAATAATTTGGAGCTAAGAAGCCAAATAGTTATCCTGCTAGACTAGTTGCAAGGAATGAACTTATGACAACTCCAATAATGAGTGCTATCCAACCCGGTGGTCCTAAGCCAAGCGCAATGCCTGTTGCTATACCTATTACCGATCCCGCGGCTATACCTCCAAGCGCGCTGAGTGTCGGACTAACTCCAAAATTTCTAAGAATTCCTGCGGTCAAAGCAGAGGCTATACCACCAATTATTGCTGGCGCCCACGCAAAGGAAGCTGCAAAACCCAAGCTCTTTGCGAGTCCGGCCGCGGCGATCTTTGCGACAATACTGCTAACGGCTCCGCTGGCGATAGTCACTCCCGCTATCTTGGCAACTTGTCCTAATGAAAGCTGGGCCTGTTTTTCCTCGAGAACAGGAGTTCCAGGTGCGCGTATCTCCTTAAGATAGTGATACGATTCCCATAGCAGGACTGCGTATCCCTCTGGGGTCGAGCCTTTGTAGCCATAGACTTCCACTCTGTCTCCTCTTACTACCGGTTGTGGTTGGGGTGCTGTTATTTTCGGGTCGACACCGGCCCAGTAGACGCTGACTCGTTGACCTAGTTTAGGCCAACCCTCATAGTCAACCAGTATTTCGTCTACATCTATCACAAACGTCTGCACCTCTCCAGTCCGTTCCTCCAGTCCGTCGACGTGGTACCACCCTGTTACTATTTGACTTGTCCAACTGGAAACTAGTCCCCTGAACTTGACTTCCGTGGGAGGGCCCTGAGCTCTGATGTCCGTGGGAATTACTATCCAAACAGCACACGACAGAATCAGAAAGACAAGAGCTAATGATATGAAGTCTTCTTTCAAACGACTACCCATCTTGGGGTTGGCAAATGAAGGTACTTAAGCTTTCTTCAGCGTAAATCAACATGCCCCAGATAGGTTCAGTAGCTCGTACAATTTATTGGGTAACGCCAGAGCGGCTCCTTTGTCAAAAGCATAGTTCTTGATAGAGAAGTTTAACAAATATCTCGACCTTAGCCATTGCTTCAGTTTTCGGCAGAAAATCAGGCTCAGAAAGGATCAACTCCTTAAGAAGCTGCTTCTCGGAAGCAGGCTCCTCGCTAATGCCTTCAGTGCAACAAAACTTACGCAATTATTGCTGACCAATATCCCTCCACCGCTGATACGAGCGTAAACGCTCTCGCCATTTGCTTTCTTCCTCACTGCAATCGTAAGGATTCTCCATTCCTCGTGCTCTCTCTTCAGCTCCATACTCCGCTTCCCATTTGGCCGCGTATTCGGCTTGCAACTCATAGTAGCACTCCTTGCAGATGCTGCTGTACTTCAGCTCATCCTCGGCTCCATAGCCATAACCCGGACTGTATCCTCCGCACCCAGTGCAAGTCCATTTGCCACATCTGTCGCATCTATAGCAAACTGTAGCCAACGGAATAGTCTCGTATGTCCAGACCTCATCTCCACATATCTCACAAACACCAAGAAACGATCTCAATCCACTTTCCTCTAAATAAGGCGATTTTCAAGCTTTTTGGCTTGCATGACCTTGATCTTGAGCAGAAGGAGACGAAGAAGAGGGAGAAGGAACTGGGGAGAAGGGATTAAACTGGCGAAGCCCATCGCTCAGCAGCTCCTTCACTTCCATCACTGCAACAGAGCCAAATCCTTGCTCAATCAAAAGCTGTTTGAGACTCGCGTTCAGTGAAGCTGTTTCAGCAACTACTAGAACTTTGAATCCTCTTGCGAGGTTCTTCTTGATATTGTATATTGTGTTCTTAGTGCTCCTCTCGATTTCAATTGCTATGCATCCGTCTACCAGCAAATCCGTTGCTTCACCAGAGCCGAGCGGATATTCCTCTTGAACTTGATGGCCTAGAGCTCGCAGCCTATCAGCGAGCAGCTTTGCTATGTGCTTATGCTGGAGCCCGCCCTTTCTCTTGCTAGCTTGCTCTGGCAACTTGTGGCCAAGCGCAGTGAGAGCCTTACTTCCTTTTTCTGTCAGCTCTAAGGTCTTGCCCCAGTAACCTCTTTCTTTGTATGCTGGCAGCATTATGAGTCTTGCAAGCTCTTTTCTCAAAAGCATTGCTTGCGCTTTGTTACCCTGATATTCGTTCAGTCCTAGCCTTGCGTACCTGTCTGTCACTTTGCTCAGTGGATTTCTCAGAATATCTATCAGTAGATTTCTCTCTGCTTCAGATAATTCTTTTACTACGTTCTCTATCTCGGTCTGACTTGTTGTGTTGACTTCTTGTGTTTCAATCGAGTTTTCTTCTTGTTGCTTTTTTGCTATATTTTCTTCTTGAAAAGTTTTCCCTGAGGCATCTGCATACTCAATGACTACCTTGTTATAATGACCGGTGAGTCTGAGCAGCCATTCACTTGGAAACTCCCTCTTCTGAACGTCTAAATCAAAGTAAGAGAATGAGGGGATCTTCACCCATAACATATCGACCTATGCCTCCCATTTTCCAAGTAGTATTATATTTTCTCTGCTTATTGTCTCTACCTTTTGACCGGGAAATATCAGTTAGACTGCTTTTCCATGGCATCAGTTTGGAAGGGATTCTTCTATGAATTGCAACGACGCGCTCAAACCCAATGTTTTTTCTAACTCTGTTTAAGATACCGAGAGAGGTCAAAATCCACGGCTAGCTCTCTTCCAATTTCATTTTCTCTAGAGTTTTGAGAAGTGTATTCAGTATTTCGGGTCTTTTCACCAACTCCGTCATAAGCTTGTCAGCTTTCATTCTAGCATAGTCTAAGCTCATCGCAAACTTCACGTCCAAAGCTAAACCGCACGCATTACAGAACTTGGCTGAAGGAGAGTTCTTTGTTCTGCATCTGTCGCAAGTTATCAATTTGAATTTCTCTTCTTTATCCTCTTCATGATTCTTTATGCCGTGTAGTTTGAGCAGAGCATCATCCACATCTCTTCCTGACAGATGAACGTAGACTGAAGCCATGTCAGAGCTTTGAACCCAGCCAAACAGCTGCTTCAGTTGAGCTTCTGTCAACTTGTTTGCTAAGTGAGTTGCTCTTGAATGTCTGAACAAATGGGGATAGATCCGTTTCTTTACTCCTGCTTTCCCTGCAACTTCTTTAAGCAAAGTCTTCGCTGCATTATATCTTAGCGCAGAACTTCGATTCCTAGTTCCTAAGCTGACCCATAGCGGAGCATCAGGATCTTCTTTGCATGGATGACTATCGATCCATGATGCAAGTTTTGGGGCTGAGGCGATAACTCTAACTCTTCTCCAACCAGTCTTGCCATTCACGATCAACTGAGCTCCGTACTCATCGAACTGCACGTTCTTTATCTTAAGCGACAGCACTTCCCCGATTCTGCAGCCTGATTCATACAGAACAAGTACGAGGGCTTTGTCTCTTGGATGAAGAGCTCCGTCGGCTAGAGCAGTAACCTCTTCTTGTGTGAGAAGTTCCTCAGGAAGTTTATGGTTGTTTCTCACACTTGCCTTGATCCACTTCACTTCGTCAGGATATTCTTCTGTTTTCTTCAGCCATCTCCAGAATATCTTGATGATTACCTTGTAATCGTGCTTGGTCCAGTCCGAATAATTTGCGCTTTCAATCTTGCGTACGAGCTCTAGGATGTCTTCCTTAGTTGCATGGGTGATCGGCTTTCTAAGTAAAGCTGCGATCTTCTTAAGCGTAGCTAGATATTTGATGATACGAGCGATGCTGAGGCCTTCTGCAACGCAATAATCGTGAAAATCCGCTATTGATTTCTTGTTTTCCTCACAGATCTCTGAGTCTCGTATGATGTCTAAAGTTCTCTCAAGAACTCTCTTGTAGTTGTAAATTTCGGCACTTGCTACCACTCAATCACTTTGCTTCTTCAAGAGATTAAGAATTAGGGATATGAAACTGTGCCGATGTGCCCCTACCGGGAGAATCAGCGCAATCACAAATCCCTAACTGTTAGGGAAATACAATTGTACTGATGTGCCCCTACTGGGAGAATCAGCGCAATCACAAATCCCTAACTATCTCGGAAATTTCGGAATTATTTTTTATATGGTCGTGAAAGGATAAATAGATGAATCTTAAGCCTCTCGATACTCTCAAGCAAGGCGTCTAGAACTTTAGGATTTTTAATTAGTTCGTTCATGAGTTTGTCAGCCTTAGCTGTTGCCTCATCTATTTCCACAGCAGTTTGTGCGTCAAGGCAAAGCCCACGTGCATGCACCCCTCAAGAGAAGATTATGAACTATCTTCTGAAGGAAATAGGGGAGAGCGCTTAGAAAGGAGATTGAGCCAAGAATCTCACCGAAATCCATTTAAGAACCAATGAGACGTTGTCGGTATCAGGGGAACCGAGGGGTTCCTCGATTCCCATCCAGAGTTCCCACGCTAGTTCCAGATCCCGAGGATAATAAGCTCGAAATAAGCTCAGATTCCGTTTGGAAAATGGTAGACCGGGCGGGACTCGGAGCGTTTTTGCTACTGGAATTGGTTCCTAAATTGAAGGTTCGTATATCACAATAGCATTACCCAAGACTAAGACTATGTTATACCTTTTTTTATTGTCAAAATTACCTTGGTGGATGGAAAAGATTCATGTGCGGTCGCCCCCTGAAGACTTCGAAAGGGGGTGGGCCTCTCACGTCTTCAGAGCCAGAGTTCCCAGCAGCTTTTTGGTAACTTTGGCTTTTGGAGAGCAGACCGCGTTTCTAGAGTTGGAAATAAGTTATATATATGTCTAACGCATACCAGCACTTGGATAGGAGAGGGGTGGGCTACTAGCGTTGTCTTCAAGTGATTTTGTAAAATCCAAACAGTATAGATACCTCTATTTCATGAGATTCATGGGCGTAGTCTTTTTCCTTGTTTTTTCGGTACCTCTGGTCGCCTTTTTCCTGTCAGATCTTTACTTTGGCTTTGATTACTACGTCAAGCAAGATTATCGACCAATAATTTCTGATATAGTAGCGTCTTCTATCTTACTCCTTTTCATACTCTTCGCCATCGAGCGCGCTATAACTGGAAAGCCGGTAACTAAGCATTGGATGGTTTTCAGGAAAAATGTGTATTTACCCAGAGAAAGAATTTTAGTCATATTTGGATGGTTGAGCTTATTCTTATTTTTTGTCTATTTATTTCCGAGCTGGAGGTTATTCAAAGACTTAAGCGCTACAATTTTTGAAACTCAAAACTATCAAAATGATATGATAAGGAAAATATCCTTTAACCCTCATTACGTTCTGCCTTCGATTTCATTCATTGTTTCAATTCTAGGTCATATTGTTCCCGAAATAATAAGAGGGCGTGCATTGAGACGAATGACCGAGATAGGTACAGTCTTTCCGTACAGTCCTCTTGACACTCTCGCAAACATGATAGTCATTAGTATTTCAGTTCTACTCGCTATCGCATTTCTTACCCTGCTTGGACTGCCTGGAGGAGCTATAATGGCTGTTGTAACATGCGTAGCATTTGTAACATTCTTTCTCGTTGCGAAGGAATAGGAAAAAGGTGACTAAGATACCTCATAACAAATCTTCTGACATATTCTCAGTCATGCTTTCTGCATCCGCAACTCTCACAGGCTTCGGGATGGCGGTAACGGCCCTTATGGCTACGTTTCTGATACAAAAACCTCTGGTCACTGACACTGTTGGGAAATTCGTGGCGAATCTTATGTTTCAGTTTTCTACGTTCTTCACGTTTGCACTTATTTTTGTATGTTGTGTTTCTTTGTTGTGCAAAGCATATGGAACTAAACTAGCCGCAAGAGATATACAGAGATTGCAGGATTGGGTACCGTTGTTTTTCTTTGTTGTGATAGATGGACTTGCTGTTGCGTTTGCACTTATGGTTATGGTGATCTATCCTTACTTAGTCATATAATATAGTTGCTTGAATCCTTAATTAGTTACTTTTCTAATCGACCTTTGTAAACTTCTAAAATACCCCCACTACACATGATGGCTGCCATTGCAAATGGTTTAGCGATGGGGCCTAAGAAAGCCAACGGGTCGTACGGAAGAAGTGGCGAAAACATTCCTAAGAAACCAACGATTATACCTATTTTACCGAAAGGCGTACGCAAATGTGCTTGCTTAAGTTTGTACCTTATGGAGCGAGTTTGAGTACCATACTTTTCAGCGCCAGTTTCCGCAGAGATACCTTTTTCATACACTGAAAGAGGTCCAAAAGGCTCAAATAATTCTTTGGTTTCTTGGGAAAAAGTCATATTATCACTTTAATAATCATATTGTTTCCTTTTTAAATATCTATTTTCAATAGTCGATCAATTTTCGACGTATAATAGAGGCGTTTCTAGTAGAACCACCAGATGTTTGGAATGCGATGTTGGTGGGCAGACTGTCGCTTTATATCAAAGGGAGATAATTCCCATTTGTCAGAAGGGAACTTCAGCAATGCTCGAAGGAGTACAAGTAGGAGGCAGTTAAGATGGTTACCGAATCTAGGAGTTATAAAGCCTCTTTCAAGGATGTCTATGACGCTTCACTGGAGGCACTAAAAAAGTGCGGTCTCATAGTTAAGGAGCGTAAAGAGAGTTCAATTAAGGCGACATCGGATCTTTCTTTGCTGTCATGGGGTGAAAGTGTTGAGGTCTTCATAAAGCGTGAGCGTGAAGGCGTAAAAGTGGAAGTCTCTTCAGCACCAGTAGCGCAATTGTTCGATTGGGGAAAAAGTAGCGAAAACGTGTCCAGAGTTTTCTTAAATATAGAATCAGAGCTATCGAAAAGGCAAAAACGATAGGTGTGGTCCTTGGGAGTATATGTAGAATGTCAGAGCTGCAAAAGAAAAGTCTACTTAGGTGTAGGGGCAAGAAGTGAACTTTCTTACTCTTTTACGCTTCGTTGCCCCTTTTGCCTAAACGAATATGTTTACCACCAAAATGAAGTTGTGGAAGAGAGGTGGGATTTTACATGCACAGTATGCACCGGACGTTTCTTTATCAGAAATCCACCTCCACGAAGAGTTAGATGCCCTCACTGCTCTTCACTAGTCTACATAGATGAGATGAATAGATTTACCGTCTTTCAGGAAGGTCAGCGACCTATTCCAAGCCCTGGAACACGACCAATAGCAGGAGCTTTAGGAGGAGCTCTTCTAGGAGGCCTGATTGCAGGCCCTATAGGTGCTTTGCTTGGGGTACTTGCTGGTGGAACACTAGGTGCCTCTGTAGAATATCTTGAAGCCAAGGAAGAGTGATCTGATGGAGTTTTCAGCGGAAGATGACGTATTTCGACAGTTGGTCCGAATAGCTAAGTCGAAATTCAAAGAGTGCCTTAATATATTATTTGTCAATCACCAGCTTTTACCTGTGTTTACTATCTTTCCTACTAAAAGTGTGCTCGGTTTGATCGATATAAGTGGACAAGTTGAAAAAGCTGAGGAATCCATAAGCTTAGCTAAGAGTAAATTCTCACTGCAAGTGATTCCGACAATTAAAGATTTAAGTTCAATCGATTCTTTGATGAAAGAATTAGAAATCTTCAAATCTCAACTTAAGCCTGCCATACTACCAGAATTAATTAACCGTTTGATAACGCATCAACTAGCTAAGCCTCTTTCATTGGTGGAGAAAACTTTAGTTGAAGGTTTTATTGCGTTTCTGTTTGAAAACTTCATAAACTTGTGGCGTAAACAATGTAAAGATATAAGCGATGTTCAACTGCTAATTGAACGTCTAAGTCAACAAGGGTTAATCCAGTCTTGGCTTCAGCTTAGTGTGTGCACAAGATGTCACGGATTTCAATTAATATGTGGCTCTCATCCTTTAAGCGATTCGCCTTGCCCTAAATGCAACGCCCAACGCACATGCGCAAGAATCTATCTATTTGATGAGCAATTTAACCAATGCAAAATGCGCGATGAGGACCTGCCTCGGTTCATATGCAGATACATAGAGGACGTATCAGTTTCCTCTATAAAGGCGGTGCCTTTCAAATGGTTTGGACCCGATACTGAAGTAGACGTATCCATAGAAGACATTATTGGCATCGAATGCAAAACATTCCTTAGGGAGCTCCCGATCGGCGAAGAAGACTTAAAGAGTAAAACCGGAAAGTTGACCAAAAAACTTCAGAAATACTACAATGCAAAAATTAAGCATGTTTTGGTTATTTCGAGCTTGTTAGAATACGATACGAGACTTTTGGAGACAGATCTTCTAAAAAAGTTGGAAGATGCGAAAATAATGTTCGAAAGCATTAACGTCATACCTGGCGCTGTTGATTCGTTGCTCCAAGCTCTGGATAGCAGGATTAGAGAACTTCTAAGAGGCCAGGAGCAAATTTGAATAAGGCTGAAAGGATAGAGGATGCGAGAGAAAGGCTCGATGCTGAAGAAAGTCGTCTTAAAGAGTCTGATTGCGCAGGGGCTATGTACGAAGCCCAAAGATGTATCGAGCTCTCGGTTAAGGCACTTCTTGATAAACTAAATATAAACTATAAGACAAAAGAGGGCAGGATCCCTCACGATGTTAGCGATAAAGTTTCTGAAACGTTTGAAAAGCTTAAACCATACCTAGAGGATTACGAAGTTGATTCAGCTAGAGTCGGATTGGCTAGGTCTGCTCTACTCCTACGATTTCTAACCTCAATCAGGGAATATCTGGAATTCGGTGTAGGTGATTTAGCAGGTTCTAAAGAAACATTCAACTCTCTATTTGCTAAAACATTAGCTAGCACAGTTGTTGAATCGGTAAGAGACTCTCCATTGGAGGGTTTATCATCTAATTTCCAAAGTGAGGAAATAGTAGTAATAGCTAGCTCTGTTCTAAGACTCTCATGAATTCATGAATGTCGTCTAGCATATGCCGTCAGGGATTTGTTCAGCAGTTGAACCCGTTCGATATGATGGGTAAGTTTCCCGGCGGGAAAATCCTAGCTGATGACCAGAGATTTTTCGACGAGGCTTAGAGCTGGATTCTCTTCTCTTTGGGGGCAGTAGCAATACGAAGAAGTGGCGCGGACCACGTGTGGCGTGAGGTCATCACGGTCTTGGAAAATACTTATTACTCGTTCTCGAGAATACTAAGCCGAAGCATAGCAAGCAAGAGTTTTCCCTAAAGGGGACGTGAACCGCCTTAAGCAACGATTCCAGCACGGAGAACATTCGTTTAAGATGCTGGCTTCTCCTAACACTCTTTGTTACCGCGATAATAGGGGCTTTCTCTGTCACTTTCCTCTTGATAATTCACTTATGGCCTACCTTACCGAGGCTTCTTCCTCAAGTGGAAATTCCCTATCCGCTCAAAGCGGTGTTGACGGCTCTCAGTCTAAGCTACTTGGCATCAGAGTTGTACATCTACTTTCTCCGTAAGTTTGCAATGCAACTTCACGATTTCTGGTTTGATAGAAAAATCCTCAATCCGAAAGAGTATCAGACTTTGGTCGGTCACCTCGATATACCAGCATGGTCGGTCGCTCTAACGACGCCATTTTCTATTCTGTTGACTCTCATATAGGGAGGTTCCGCATGAAGAGAGCATACTTCTATGGAGTGGCTCCGATATCGCCTGGATCCGTTATAACGGTAAAAAGGGGGAAGGAGTTTCCAGACTTTATCCTCGTTTCGGAGATGATCATGGAAGGAACCCTATTCAGAGGCCCTGAACGCGTCCCTGCCGGTGCTCTTTTCCTGCGTCCTAGCGAGATCGTCGATAGGAGATATCGGGCTGACAATGTTGTCGTCGATTTCACGGAGGAAAGAGCTGAAACTAGATTCGATGCTGAAGAGCAAGAGCGATGAAAGAAGTACAAATGGTAACCAACATGAGGAATCCCGTCCAAGCTGGAAGATCAATGCGACGCCGTGATAATAGTCTTGGAAGGATAGGTATCTATGTTTCTAATCCAGTCCGACGAGGCCCTGATACTTCCATGTATTCGCATCCAACGGACGTAACACATCGGTGCCAAACTTTTCGCGAGAAGCCTTTTGTAGACCACCCAAGCTTTGCTCTACGTCCTGAATGTTTGTCCCCAAGGCATCTACTAGTTTCCCGGTAGTTGGCTTTCCCCTGCTTCTCATTAGTTCACTAAGTATTTGGCGGTCTAGGCTATGCGTAGCTATTATCATAAGTCGTTTCTTTAAAAACTCATTCCAGAGATCGCTGTCCAACTTTTTTAGCAAGAATTTTGCTAGATATGACCGTAGGACTCGTTCATTGAACGAGAGAGTACTGTCCCACTTCTTTGTGGCATCTTGTAAGAGCAACGCATAACTATTGGTTGTGCCCGACTCGCTAGCGACGTATTGCAAAATTTCCTCGACTAGACGCCTGAGTGATTTGCTGTCAAAAGTGCCAGCGACCTTCATAGACATACGAAGTTGGTGGAATTCTCTTGAGAATCTGTCTTTCATCTTGTCGATGTCCTCGTCGGAAAATTGAGGATCTATGGAAAACAGCTCATCATCGCACTGGATGACATAGGTGGACAGGTACAGGGGAAACTCGCTAGGCTGCCACTTGATCACCTGCAGGAGTTTAATCCGAGGTTTATCCCCTGACGATCGCAGATGTAGTACGAAGTCCGAAACGGCTTCGGTCTGGTTCGAGACGAAGACCATCACGGAGCCTTTAAGAATAATTGCTAGATACACTCCGACGATCACCGCGGCACATTCTTCCTCAGCAAAGATCTCGTACAGGGCTAGTTGGAGGAATTTTAGGAAGTCGTCGGTCGAGGATTCGATATAACTCCCATCGTACATGACGAGAGCCGGGTTCTTGGATAAGATTTCCGCGGTCGAAGAAATGAAGTAATTGCGCGCGTCTTCTAGCGTTAGCTGCAGCTCATTCTTGGCGCCTGTAAGTATAAACTTCCAAAGGTCGTAAGGTTGTCCCTGTGCAGAAACTAAGGAGTTACGGATATCATCTATTGCTTCTCGCAATACATGGTCCGACACCTCTTCTAACTGTGCCAACCTTTCGAAGAAATCTGTACTCACATAACGCACGAACTCATCGTACTCAAGGGAGAGGTAGTTCGGGTTTATCCGGGAAAAACTGCTTTCCAGAAGATGGAGGAAGAATATATAGAACAGTGTGAGGTTTCGCAGCCGGGGATCTTTCCGAGACAACTTAAGCGCTAGGTGTCTTATATAGTAATAGCCGACACAATAATGCGGCTCAAATTCGCCAGTGTCCATCTTTTCAATGAAGTGATCGTGTTCAACCGACCATCTCTGCGCTGCTCTTATATTATGCTCGAATTGCTGCATTTGTCTTTCGGCGAATTTTTCACATGTATTCAACTCTACTTCCTTGAGGTACTCCGCGATCTCCTTCTCATTCAGTCCTTTCTCGATTCCATGATCCAGTTCCTCGCCCAATTTCGTGGTAACTTCGCGACTCATCGCTTTGCCGGTCCTGAGGAGAGCCGCCAGTAAGTGAACAATTTCGGTGGCATACTCCCCTTCGGCATGGCTGACATCAATCTCTGAGAGAACGGCAAATCCCTCAAGAAGCGGTCTCCAGAGCAGGTAAAGAACGTAGAACTTAAGTTGCAGGTCAACAAGCATCTTCAATGAGGCAAAGACGACCCAATCCTCGTGGTACATTTCCGGAGAAAACTTGGTTACTTTCCACAGATTCTCAGACGCCTCAACACGCTCGACTCCAAACTCCCTTAGCATCTCTTCTAACTTGGCACAATTCAATAGTAGAGTATCAAACGTCAAGCCCAGGGGAGTTGCTAAAGACAGGTAGTGCGTATATTCATGTAAAATGCGACAGAGTGTCTCTGGATCCTCAGTTACATCCGTCCTGATGGATAACTCAGGTCTGCCAACGTGCACTATTCGACCTAAGAAGTCCGTGAAGGCAATGTCGTCTGCTGCTGATTCAAACTGCAAGTCCGAGATCAGTCACGCATGACTTACCCCGAGCGATATAAGAAGTTTCCTTTGCAAGAGTTTACACTAACATAAATTCCATGTCTAGAAATTGAGATTAGATGGTGCAGGAGGTGGAATTCGAACCTGTTAACGCTGAGAGCCAACCTATATTTGTTCCGTTACATGAACCACTTAGGTCGCAACCGCTGTTCGGGTCTTGCTTGGAAACTTCTGTGACGGGTTCATTGAGAAGCCCTACAAGCCTCGTGATCCCATCCACATATTTGATGATTCTTCCTAGACTATGCCCTTGAGCCAACAAATAGCCTACAAAACTTGAATGAGTTGCTTCTTCATATTCCCATATTTCCTAGGAATGAGCGATTGCGACAGAAGCTTTTCTGTCTTTTCGTCTTGTGATTGGTCAAGAGAAAAGGTTCTCTCTCTTTTGCTCTTTATGCAAACAGCTGGGTGGGAAAACTGTTAGCCGAGAAGCCGCCGGTCTATGAATTTCTTAGGAAGACGCATTGTTTCTTAGAGACAACACTGGAGTACGCAAATAAGATCTTGGTACAACCCATCGCACTTCTTGAATGTGCAAAATGCCACAACGTTTACGAAGTCCCATTAAAGGGTATGAGCCAAGGAGCAGGTGACGTAGTAAGTCGTTGTGGATATTGAGAGCCGGTGATCTTCAAGGGATTGAAGGGGATCCATCTCTGAGTTGAACCCTTGCGATATCATGGGTGAATTTCCCGTCGGAGCCGCTGTAAGAAGAATGGGGACTCGCACCCAATTAAGTGCAGAACCCGGCGGCCGCACCACTTTGCTATGCTTGGACAAGCGAATTTGTGGGACTCGGGGTTTCTCCTGAAGCTAGCAGCTCCTTCTTGATGAGCTCCTTGATTGCGATGCTGAGGGCTCTCGTTTGAGCTTGCTCACGATCCTCAGAACTGGTGTATGCTCGATGGGGTTCAGCGAATGCCGCTTGAGTCAGAACCTTCTCGGGCTCAAGTCCTAGTCCACGAGCAAACGCTTTCAACGCATCGAGCTCCCAGCCTTTTCGCTTAGGCGCGATCGAGAGGCCCGCTGTAGCATAGACATTGCGGAGAAACTCGATGCCCTTCGACTGAATGTCGTGATAGGTGTCCACAGTATGGCCCATCATGTAGTCGATGTAGTCTGGCTGGACGCCTAAAGCCATTAGTTGGGTCTTGAAGAATTTCCGAATAGAATGTACACAGAGGTCATAGCCTCCGTTCGAGGTTGATTTGAGTAAGCCCACACGCCGGTATAGTGAGTGGATGAGCTTGTAAAACTGCTTTTCCCCTATCGATCTAACTTCTCGAGTCTGATGGTCCCTTATTAACGGGGATTCGTCGGTGATCTCTTCTTTTGGGATCCTTCGATCCACTAGGCCTTTCCTTCTAGAGTTCATGTAGAGTTTCAGACATTCAACCGCTTCAGAGCCTAGAAATGTATCGTAGTCATGGTATTTGCCTTTAGTGATATCTGCTTCAACGTGAATGTGAAGCGGGACCATACCTCTTTCCAGATCCTCACGGACGTGACCGTAGCGTAGCCTGACAAGGGTGCCTTCCCTAAAACCTCCTAGGGCAAGCATTGAGATGATAGCTTTCTCTCGAAGATCAGCGATGTCTAGAAGACGCTGCAACTCCTCAGGTTTAGGCGCTCGATCCTTTCTGACGCTTCGACGCGACAGAGCGTAGGGAAGCTTGACCTCGACTCCGTTGACGCGGTAGAGCGAGCGAATAGCCTTCACATAGTTTGATACTCGTGAAGGTGCCAAGCCTCTGTCTTGAAGATCTCCCACATAGTCTTCCAACAGTCTCACATGCTTAGGGATTCTCTCCATCCTCACCAGTCCATCTTGGTCCTTGACGTCGGAGATCAAGGCGTCAGGCGTCATTCCTGTTCGGTCAGCGTAGCGCGCTATGCAGTCCACATTGACGTAAAGCGTCTTAGCACTAGCAGTTCGATAGCGTAAATAGTAGCGGGCAAGTTCCACGAGTGACCGATTCTCTAGCACAAGAGGTATCAGCTTGGGCCTCTCAGGTAGGAGAGATGTGAGAACGTACTGTACTAGACCTCGTTGTCCAATCTCTAAGATGCTCTTCAGTGGAACCGTGACTCCTGTCTTCAGGCGGTAGCCTTTTGGACTATACTTTAGGACAAGAGTATTGTTCTCCACCATCCCGAGCTCTGCCAGAAATGGAAGGTCCTCGATGGTGAGGGCTTTTGGCTTCAAAATGAGCTCTGTCACGACCGCACCTCATCCTCCGACATTTGTGCTTATGTACAAGTGTATATGAGTGCAGCAAACCAAATATAAACGCTTCCGTACACTAATTCTTAGGTACAAGGGAGCGAATATGGCTCGCTGGCACGTTATCATCTCCGATGAGCTCGACAAGAAGTTCCGTATGAAAGTGTTAGACGAGTATGGAAGCGAGAAGGGCGCTCTGAGTAAGGCTGTCGCTGAGGCCATCGAGCTCTGGTTAAAGCAGAAGGAATCGGGTTCCAAGAAACGATAGCTGCTATACAATCCTGCGCATCTCCAAGATGGCTGACTTCATGATCACAAGGCCTGTTGCGCGTGGATTAGCCTCATTAGGTGGATCAGGCATAGCGAAGCGCTCCCAGACTATGCGTACGCATTCCTGATCCTCATAGTCCAGCCAGCCCATGCATTCTCTAGTGAAGGCCTTGGCTGTCTCTGGGTTCATGTCTCGGAATAACAGGTGGTCCCGGTAGCGCACGTACACCAAAGATCCGAGCTGCGGAGGTTTGGCTACGATCCTCGTTGTCGTAACCTCCAGAGGGGACACACCTCTCCCTTTGTACTGAATTGAGGTATCCTCCTCTTTCCGGCGGTTGTGGGGGGTAAGGATAGGTATAGGGGGAGAGAAAGGGGGGTCAAGGGTAAGCTTGCAATAGGAGGTCCCTGTGTCGGAGTGTCTCTGGGAAGCGAATTCAGTCTAATGGCAGAGGTGTGTCTGCCTCTCATTCCTCTTCCACATCCTCGCTTACTAGAGCATCCTTCACAATCTCTCTTTGTAGTGGGTCCACCTCAAGTCGCCCTTCGGAACCTCGCCCGCGAGGACGCTTGCCTCTGTAGGATGCGAGCAAGTCGGCTTCTCGAAGGTGCCCCAAGTGATAGTAGAGGGCCTGACGGGACTGTCCCGCCTTAAGGTTTGGAGCTATGTGGTTGGCGTAGTAGTTTTCCATCTCCTGATTCGACATCGCCTCCTTTCTTAGGAGAACTGTCAAGATCGCTTTGCATTGGCTGTCGAGAGAGACAACGGGTCCATGGACCAGTCTCCGTATAATCTCTCCTGCAGCAAGGCCCACGTCATCGGCGCTCAAGACGAGTTCGGCACGTGATTCTGCCATTTCCCCGATCCGTGCAGCTATCTCGATCACCCCTCGCGCTCCCAGACCCTGGTCGCAGCATATCGCGCAAATTCTGTTAATAAGGGCCTGATCGTAGACGCCAGGTCGATAGGCCATTTCCATTCGTGGCCTCAAGATATCTTGGAGCTGGAGAGCGTCATACGACCGGAAGTCAAGCGGATCCCACCAGAATGTGTCTCGGCTCCTCCCATTGATTTCACGCTGAAGGACATCGGCGACCTTTCGCTTGCTGGTCAACATGATGGCACATGTACGCTGAAAGCTTCGACTCAAGATGTAGAGAAGATCGCTGAAGTCCCCGGTCCTTCGAAGAGCCAAGCGATCTACCTCATCAAGAAGAAGTATGAAGCCGTTCGACTTCTCGACCTTCTCTGTCAGGATGTCTACATAATGGCCTGTACTATGGCCTCTGCCAACATCTCGACCAAGAACATCCTGAGCAGCCTTCACGAGGACGTCATACATGTTGCTATACTGGATGCAACTCACGTAGGCGGAAAGAATCTTGAGCCCCTTGCCCTCGGCCTCATCTTGAAGTTTCTTCACCACATATTTGGCTACCACCGTCTTTCCAGTACCCATAAGTCCTAACCCAAGGAGGCTACGAGGCCTTGCTCCATTTAACAGAGGTTTTAGGGCTCTAGTCATTTCGGCAATCTGAATATCTCTATGGACCAATGGATCCGGCATGTAGTCAAGATCAAGAACCCTCCGGTCTCGGAAGATCTTAGATGAAGAGACACCCATTTCTTCTTGGGTCATCCATGTCAGCTCCATTTTGGTGAAGATGAAACTTCATCTCGGTCACCCATGTCGCTTGCTACCCTCTTAATAGCGTTCCTGGCGCAAGCTCTTAGAAACTGGCTGATGGAGTCATAGCCGAGCGCTCGAACTACGATCTTGAATCGGAGGTATTCAGCCTTATCCATATAGAAGTGGCATTGTACTTTTCTGGTAGCTTCCCCGTTCATGCCAGTTCCTCCAGTTGTACAAGCTTTAATTGGTGGCAATATACATCTCCTCTACAGAATAGTAGTAGCACGCATGCGAAACCGAACTCTGTTCCGTTTCGGAGTGAGAGTTCGATGAAGATGGCGGAAAGGATTGATTCAATTAAAAGTAACCTAAAGGTGCTCTTAGCGCTGGAGTGCTTTACGGCGTTAGCTCGGTCGGAACTTAAAGAACTGACTCAACTTGGTGTAGCAACGCTGAAACGTGCTATTGACTTTCTAAAGACCTATGAGTTTGACTTGGGGCCTCTAGTATTTCAGGACCCTCAGACTCAGAAGTGGGCGATTACAACGAAGGGAATCAAATTTTTGGCATGGATTGGAACTACCCGTGAAAGGAAAGCCTCTAAATGGAGACGCGTATCTCAAGACTTGAAACCGAACTTCAACGAATTGAGAACGAAACTTGCCACTGATCTCAAGCCTGAAAAAGCATTGTACGTTCCGTTTAGAGATGGACAGCCGAGAGGTGAGAGCCTAGTCCGTAACTCTGGAATAGCGATTATTCGCAACGCTGAGAATATCAGCGTTAAAGAAGCTGAAGAACGCGTTAAGCTGATGCGTGACGGCAGCGCCCCTTGGGAAAATGCTTCGATTGAGTACTACTATAGCCAGCGGCGAACACCGCGAAAGTATCAGTTTTTGGTAGATGGTTACTAGCAACCAGCATAGGAGAGAATTTCTGAACGCCTACGGTCAGAGTATTAGCTTAGATAAGAGCAAAACGATACGAAAAGTTGAGATCAAAAATTGAAGCAGAAAGCTACACTATACATGCATTCATATTTCTCATAGGTATCGAAGGATCGACTAGCTGAGTTAGCCTTTCAAAACCCGTTCAAGAAATATGTCCTTCTTATTGAAGTCGAAGCAGAAGGCGCAGCGTAGAGCGTCTGCCTGTTTATGATACTCTGAGCCGTCTTCCTTTTTCCAATACCAGTTTCTGCAGAATCCTTCAGAATCAACGTAGCTACAATTTCTCAGCCTGAATCCGCCGATGTCTTTTGCATGGCCCAATAATTGCCTCAATAGAAAGTTTGAGACAAATTCTTCCATTAACCATTCTTCAAGCTCCTTAATCTTCTTCAATACAATCGGTTGATTCACATCGATTTCCTTAAGCTCAACCCATTGATCGTAAAACTGCCTCACTATGTCTGGAGGCATCTTGAGACCGATGACAACCTGTGGAAGCGATACGCCTTTCTCAAACTTATCAAAGAGCCTAGACGCTTGTTCACCGTCCGTCTCAGGAGTGGGCGATTCAGGCTTGATGCTGGGTTCCATTACGGCTGGTTTCTTTAATATCCTAGATATCTGGGCGATTGACACGCGCTCCATCTCTGCAATTTGCCTGTAGGTTTTACCCTCAGCCCTAAGTTTCTCTATCCTAGCCTTCAAGTCGCCTGTTTCAGGTTGTTCTGCTTGTTTCGAAGCCTTTTCATCTGTTACCAATCTCTATCAGCCTGTTCCATCTGTTTCAGAGTGTTGAACTTAACGAATTTTTCATTAATTTCACATATAGATTTCAGTTAAGTTGAGCGACTCTTCGCATTTGAAACAATGGTATTGTTTCATCAGACTTAGCGCTGTTACGCGAGACTTCATAGATCAAGCCTAATCCCTTGAAGCTATCAACTTGATGGCTGACAACGATAACCTTTCTAGTATGCTTCCGAGCCTCAGCCATGAACGATTTCAGGAAGGGGCTTTCTTGGAATCTGTGGCCTTCCTCGACTATCACGGTCCATCGGCTCAAGCTCCTCTGAAACATGATGAAGTGTCTGAAGATGCCGTCGGCTTCGCTCTTGCTCACATCCACGTTGGAATGGGTAACAAGCCTCAGTTTCCTACGCTCATTTTCAAAGTCTAGGGAAAAGAAGTCTCCTAGGCTGATCTGCTTAAGACTCGGATACTCATTATGCGGATCAATGATGAAAACCGGCGATTCGAGATCCGGTACGACTATATCTCTCAGGAAAGTTGTTTTTCCAATGCCAGGGATACCCGTCAAGATTACAGGCACACTGTCTTTCATAACCGCCTCAAAGGTTGGGCTCGGATGCTCCTCTCCCTCAACCATGTGTACGAAGAAAGAGATTAACGCATCATAGCTTTTGATGTTGAACTTCTTCTTCAAATCCTTCATACGGGCGATGTTGATTCTGCTTATCCTATAGTTCGTATACTGCTCAGACCAGGTGTTAGATCTCAAGTCGTTTTGACTTGGAAGGTCAGCCATAGCTTGATCCCTAAGGTGATAGGAACCTCGTCCAGCAACTGCTTGCGGTATTCAGGAAGGTACTGAAGTCTGGACTTAGCCAATATCTACCATGTTCTCTTCGGAGGATGCCGATGCTCCTGAGCTTCTGTAATGCCGACTGGTAATTGCTGTATGTTAGATCTGGGTTAAGCTCAAGAAACCTTCTCCAGCCTCCAGCTTCCAAGCCCCCGTTGCTCTTGACGTGCAGCAGAATCCTTTCAGCCACATGGACTAAGTGAACGCTCCTCGATTCATGAAACATACAGGCCAAAAGGTTCTGTAGACCGAACCTCGGATCATTCAGCCTCTCAGTCTGCCTAGGCTTAACCTCAAGCGTAGCTCTCCTATGCCTAGCATAACCGACTTGTTGGTCTCTGATCTGTTTCACTGATCTTTTCGCCCAGAAGACTATTGCTAGAAGCCAGATTTTAGCCTATTTCGACAAGATATGTCCAAAATTTGTCTATTTCGGGCCAGAAATGAGCTTTGGACATCTCTTCACAAGTAATAAATCGACTAGACACGTCAATTAATCCTATGTCAAGAATGCGGATAATTCCTGTGAACAAGTTGCAGGAAGGTATGAATCTTTGCGCAAGAAACATCAGAGGTTATCTACAGGATGTCCAGAAGCTGTTAGATAATCCACATGATTACAGTGAATGGCATGCCGTTATGCTTGCCATATTTGCCTTTGAGGAACTAGCTAAATATTACGAACTGAAAAAGGCGAAGGAAGAAGCGGCGACTAACAAAGTTGACAAAGTGGAAATGGATGATCGACTATTCAGGAATCATGAGTATAAACAGGAGCTAGCGCGTGAACTGATTGACAAGGACTTTATAAGACTAATTGACGAAGCTTCTCTTCCACCCGGTTTTCGAGGTGAAACGGTGGAAATCTCTCATCGCTTAAGGTTGGATTGTGCTTTTGTGGATTGGAGGGATGACCAGTGGATTCATGGGACACCGCTAATGCCAAGCAACCTACGAAAGCTTAAAGAAAGCATTGCACTAGCACTGCTTTCACTTGAAAGATAAGAGCGTAGAGAATTTCTCTATTGAAGCTTTTGGGGCTATTTTCAGCAATTTCGCTAGATTGACCTATGCTCTACTGCAGCCTTCTTCCGTCAAAGGGGGATGATTCCAGAACTATTTTGCCTCGAAGCGCTATCCTATCGACGGAATATCAATCGCATGAATTTTGACTCTATCATACATTTCAATAAGGCCAGAGAAGTGAAGCCTGCAGATTCTATCCATGTAATATGAAAGTTCTTCGTCACACAGAAACATATATGCCTTCGAATCTACGTAAACATGCACGAAGCCCGAGGCCCTTTGAAGTCTACCAAAAGGTTGCAGATACGTTGCGAAGAATGAAGGGGTTTGCAATTTGAGCAACCAAGAAGGCGATTCTAGAAGGACACTAGGTTCAGTGAACGAGAAGCTGCCTGACTTCAAGAAATCTTTTCAGGAATACGTAGCCGAAGTAAAGAGTAAATTCGTGCGTGGCGACTACACGGAGATGACGTTCAGAACTCCATTTGAAAACTTCATCGAAAGTCTGAATGCAGAATTTGGACTTTTTCAGGAACCTGAAAGAAAACGAAAACTCGGTGCCCCTGATTTCCAAGCTTTCAGAAAAGCTGTCAAAGTCGGATACATCGAAACTAAGGACATTGGGAAGAATCTGGATGACGAGCTTGAAAGCGAACAGATGCGAAAATACAAGTCAAGCATAGACAACATTATCTTAACTAACTATGGGCGCTTCATAGCGATAAGGAAAGGTCAGACAATCTTTGACCTGACGCTCTTTGACCCCGCCGACTTGCAAAACCCCACTTACGTCATACCCGACAAGAAAGCGACCGAGTTCCTAAAGATTGCTGATACTTTCTTCGGCTACAGTTTGCCAACCATAGTCTCTGCGGAAGAGTTAGCCAAGGAATTGGCTAGAAGGGCGAGACTTCTAAGAGACCTAACACGCGAACAGTTAGAAGAGGACGTTTCGAGTTCGGCAGACGGTCAACGATCTTCGGTCTATGACTTCTTGCAAGGGATTAGGGAGTTGATTAATGAAATAACTATTGGAGATGCAGCAGACGCCTATGCCCAAACAATTACTTATGGACTGTTTCTAGCAAGGATAAACAAGAAAGAGAAACTGAACAGGGAAACCGCAGCGTTCTCAATCCCTGAGAGTATCGCCATCATCAGAAAAATATTCTTCAATATGGCATCCGATTTACCGTCTAATTTGGTTTGGATTATTGATGAAGTGCTCGACATACTTAACGCGTCAGACATCGAAAAGGTATTGACGGAAATTGACGAAAGAAGCAAAAAAGACAGAGACCCTTTCAGTTTCTTCTACGAAGATTTTCTTGGTCAATATGACCCTCAGAAACGCAAGGACCTCGGTGTCTACTATACTCCGAGACCGGTCATATCTTTCATCGTTAATTCTATCAATAGTATTTTGAAACGCGAGTTCAACAAGAACAACGGCTTTGCAGAAGACGAAGTAACTGTTCTTGACCCCGCAGCGGGTACAGGAACGTTTCTGTGGTTAGTCTATATCCTGTCCTTGGTAGAATTGAAGAACAAGGGTCTATCAGGGCTTATCAAGACCAAGATACAGAACCATATTCTGCGAGATTTCTACGGCTTCGAAATCCAGATAACCCCATACATTTTCGCCCATCTCAAATTGGCTTCACTATTGGCGCGTTGGTTCTACCAGTTTAAAGATAATGAAAGAGCGCAAGTCTATCTGACAAATACTCTGGAGCCTTCGGAATCTCACGGGCTAATGCCCTTCATGAGAGAACTTAACGAGGAAAGCAGAACGGCGAACTTTCTGAAACAGAAGAAGAGAATCCTCGTTGTAGTCAGTAATCCTCCATACCGAGGAGAATCGTTCAACAAAGGTCCTTGGATACAAAGCCTAATGAAAAAAGGATACACTGCGTTGGATGGGCGCAAGGACGAAGGGTACTATCAGGTAGATGGGAAACCGCTAGGAGAAAAAAATCCAAAGTGGGTGTCAAACGATTATGTGAAATTCATCCGTTTCGCTCAATGGAAGATAGAGTCTTCTGGCGAGGGAGTGATAGGATACATTACAGATCATGGATATCTTGACGCTCCTACTTTCAGAGGCATGCGACGATCATTAATGAATAGCTTTGAGCTAATTTACATTCTGAACTTGCACGGAAGTATAAGGAAAAAGGAAACGTTACAAAATGTCAACGACGAAAACGTCTTCGATATTCAAGAAGGGGTTGCCATTGCACTATTCATAAAGAACAAGAAACTGACTGATAAGAAGGTCTTCTACGCTGACCTGTACGGAACGAGGGACTTCAAGTTCTCTTGGTTAGATAGGAACACGGTTGATACAGTCCAGTGGCAACAACTAGTTCCATCATATCCGCAATACCTATTCATCCCATTTGACGAAACTGCAGCAAAATACGAAGAATACGAAAAATATTGGAGCATAAACGACATATTTCCAACCAACAGTGTGGGAGTCGTAACTGCTAGAGACGACTTCACGATCAAATGGAGTGCCACAGAAGTATGGGATGTAGTTTCGAAGTTCGCTAAGATGGAAGACACCGAAGCAGCGCGGCGGATCTACAGTCTAGGAGAAGACGCCGATGATTGGAGAGTAGCGTGGGCTAGACAAGATATCGTGGAAAGTGGTCCTAACAAGGAAATGATCACCCCAATTTTGTACAGACCATTTGACATACGATATACGTACTACACGAGTAGGTCACGGGGCTTCATTTGCCGCCCACGCACAGAAGTTATGCTCCACATGAAACAGGATAATTTGGGCCTAATCTTCCACAAACGAGAGGAGTTGCCAGTACCATACTCACATTTCTTTGTTGCGGACAAGATGGTCGAGCACGGCTGCTTGTCTTCAAAGACTACTTGTTATTTAGCTCCTCTTTACTTGTATGCGGACGGTAAGAAGTCGAGTAACATCAATCCAAAGTTGATCGATTTTCTCTCTGAACTCTACGGCAGAGAACCTCAAACAGAGGAAATATTCTATTACATATACGCCGTTCTTCATTCGCAATCCTACCGCACAGAATATGATGGGTATTTGCGAAAAGATGTGCCCCGTGTACCTTTCACTAAGCGCATAAGCGACTTCGAGGCTCTCGCTCAACTTGGCAAGGAGCTAGTGCACTTACACTTAGGGCGGGTAAAGCTGCCAATTCAAACGAAATTTGATATCGAAGGGTCGAATGTGGTCAAGATCTCTAAGTATTCTAGCGGGCGAATCTACATAAATGAAAAGCAATTCTTCGGAGAAATACCCGACGAAATATGGAACATGAGGATCGGGGCCTACCAAGTTCTAGACAAGTGGCTGAAAAGTCGAAAGAATAGAACTTTGACGGGTAACGAGATAGAGCAATTCATGGTAATAATTGAAATCTTGAAGAAAACCAGAGAATACATGACGGCAATCGACTCAATTAAGATACTTGAAACCCACGAGTCCTAAGCGGTAAACTAGACATAACGATTAGTCAACCCAAATTCCTTTTGAGCCATCCGAATGGTAACAGCACTTTTCATCAATGCATATGTACCAATTAAGCCAACTTCATGGCACGGCGCGAATTACATAGGGACCCATAAGATGTCTCAAAATACTCAGTCAGTTTTCAGACGTTTCTTGAAATCACTGTCGCAGAAGAGGCGACTTGGCGATCTGGACCTGACTGCTTTTGTGTCTTCAGTCCATGCTCTTTGATGATTTCATTCATCCAAGAAAGAACCCGACCCTGCGCCCAGCGCTTTGTTGCAAGATCTTTACCGATGGAGGCTCAAACTGGTCGAACAAGCTTACAGTACTTCCCGAGAAGACTTTTGCTCCTTGAGTGTTCGGAAGTAATATACATGGACACGTATACTTTGACAATCGTCTTATCTTGATTAAATCAGCGTTTACCTTTGGGAATAGTATATTCTTTTCCATTCTTAGTTCGATAAAGGTTAAATCCTGTGCCGCATCTTGGGCAAAAAAGATGACTTGCTTCTCTTCCCGAATATTTCCATTTCCTTGTGGGTTCGTTCTTAACTTCTTTTCCACATCGAGGACACTTTACCAAAAAAGTCACCGAAAAGTAGGTTACCATTGCCAAGGCTTTTAAGGTTTTGAGTTGCTCAACCAAGAGAACTTACACTTTGCTTCAACTTTCAGCACTCCTCTACTGTTTGAAGAAAAGGAACCGAAATCCCGTCTTCTCGATGAAGTGTATAATGAGCCCGTTTGACTTGCGTGCATAAACCTGTGTTGACCTGAGGAAAAACACCAGCAACCAAGACGCATATGCCTATGATGATTAGTGGGATGCTAAGGTACCATCTGACTCCAATGCGCCATATTAGCCACCTTGATAGCAAGTTCCTAATCCAACATTGTAGCATTAGCTGATGGTTTCGAGTTACGTCATTTTGACTTGATTTCATTCTGATTAAGGGGGGCTGTTCGTTAAAATACCACAATAAGCTATATCTAAATCGCGATTTCCTGAATCCCTAAAATTCGCACTTGGTGCACGTTTAGAAGCGTGAGTCCCGGCGGCCGCACCAATAGCGCCAAGAGCTAAACTAATGACGCACGCCTTCGAGTCACAATCGCCTCAGTATCTCCAGGACCACATTTGAATCAAGCCCCAAGGTGCCAGCGACCACGTTGATTG
>Ga0315314_1000884_pt1 | contig 29346 bp, 19 predicted proteins | sample TDP9_MG_FD_203631 | JGI IMG/M metagenome (GOLD analysis project Ga0315314, IMG submission 203631) | Freshwater sediment microbial communities from Lake Towuti, South Sulawesi, Indonesia - TDP9 | ecosystem: Environmental > Aquatic > Freshwater > Lake > Sediment | place: Indonesia: South Sulawesi... | reverse complement strand
GGGATTTGTAGCACGTAGTGTAGCCATTTATGGGTGTCCCGATTTATCGGGACGGGGACAAGCTCCTACACTACCAATAACTTTTCGGGCGGCCACGGAGTGCCGCCCCTACCGGATTACTTATTGGGGGCGGGGTCTTGAGGTGAGCCAGATGACAGCCGGGCCAAAAATGAAGGAGGCTGTGAATGGTGATAGAAATATTACCACAATAGGGCTGAACAATCCCATGACTCCTGCAAAGACCAGCAAAATTCCAAGGATAGTGGAAGGTAATAATTTCTTATACGTTTGATATAAGGAGACATTGGCTGTCTCTATTTCTCCCATTGCGCCTGTCTTCCACACAAACGGCCTGCCAAGAATTTGATTGACGAGATTCCTGATTAACGCCCATGGCTTATATACCAAATCAAGTAGATGTATGAGAAAAGAGACTACTGCAGCGAAAATTCCTTCTCTTAAAATAGTAAATATGCTCTTTTCAGCTTCCGGAATTTCCAGTTCGTAGGTTTTGGGCTTAAGTCTATTTACAAAGGGAGCAATGAATTTGGGAATTATGATGCTCAAAATTAGAATCCCTGCAATCAGAGAAAAGAATAGCCTGGGTCTGGTCATACTCGCTAACCCGGGAACTATCCAGGATATTGAGGTTCCTATTAGCCAGAGGCAGAAAGTGAGGTTACCAATCAACAACCTCACCAGCGCATAAAGATGAGACCTCCTTCCTGGCTCGAACTTCTTAAATAAGAATTGGCTAACCGTTTCCATATCGCCCCAGCCCCACTGAGCACTTCTGGTCAGTTCAGATAACTTATTGGAGAATGTCTTTTCATAAATGTATACGTCTTCTACGAGTGCTGTCCAGGCTCTAAGGGATTCCTGGAAATCGTGGCTTGCTGCTTTGGCAGGATGGATGGCTTCCCTCTTTATAACATCTCTGACATAACCTTCTATTTGCATTGCGCCCTTGCCATAAAATGGGGAGAAATGGTACATTCTCCATCTGGCTATAGGGTCGAACTTAATCATCTGACGCGCCAGCACATTCAATCTAATGTAACTGTCCTCATTGGGATTGGATACTTCTATGGTAGGCTGATATATAACAATATCTCTATTTCCCGGATGAAGGACCTTAGCTACCATCTTCCTTATTGAACCCCTCGGCCAGACATTATCTGCATCGCAGACTATCGATATTTCTGGCTTTTCACCTTGTCTAATCGCTACTTCTCTACCATTTATGATGTCCTCTTCTGACCCCTCTATGCCCAGAGCATTAATATCGCCAATGATTTCATCAAAGATAGGTTGTTCAGGATTTCTCGTGCCTTTAGTCCACTTTTCCCACTCTTTACCAATATAAGTTTTAGGCTTCGTCCACCCTTCGTAGAGTAACATAATAGCATCTTGATAGATACCGAGTTTCTTGAAGAAATCACTTTTGGGGTTCCTGTGGAAGTAGAAAACGACGTCGTCACCAAATTCGCCTTCTAAATCCTCAACCATCTCTCTTGTTCTCTGCCTGACCGTCTCATCCCTCGTATTATCAATTACAATGAATTTTATGTTCCGATTCTTCTCCTGATTGTTTTGGATATCCTGTTTCATACTTTCTATAAGGGTTTCCATCTCTTCTACACTTTTGGCAAAAACAGGACGGAAAAAGAGTATCCTTACATCATCAGGTACTCCATTCTTAACCACATCTTCCTTTCCTTTTAACAGAAGCGGTTTGGTAGAAAGGTATATAAAAAAGTTGACTATAATGCTTGCCACGCCGTAGACAGCGTAGGTAAAAAGAGGAACCATGAAAATGGCAAATAAAGGATTCCAATCGAAACAGAGAAAATAGAGGAAGGTTGCAAATATGGCGAGCACTAACTTTGAAAGGTTATACAGTGCTACCTTGTATAAAGGAATGAAAGAGAATGGGGTTTCTCTTCTATCCATTTAAACCTTTCTCTTGTGTTTGGGCACCGTTATCGGTGCCATCTAATGCCTGTAGGGGACGGACGCAGTTTATGCCGATCTTTCGGCATGCCGTCCCTACAGGGTGGCCACGGAGTGCCACCCCTACGCGTGATAACTACGAAGTTTTGCTTGTTCAGGCTTTGAAATCATCACTTCAGTAGTTCATATTATATTTTTTCTACCCCAGGTTGTCAACAAACAAATCAATTATTTAATAACAGCCATTTTCTTTCTGTCGACAGCTACGCCGTTTTCCCTGAGGAGGATTACGTATATTCCCGAACTCACGCGGTTCATACCGCGATTCTTTCCGTTCCAGCTTGTGCGATATTCTCCCTCCGATTTGTAGCCCTCACTCCACTCTCTTATCTCTTCGCCAGAAATATTGTAGACCTCAATTACCACATTAGCCGCTGTAGTCAAATTATACGAAATAGTGACGGTGCCGTCTTTGAGTGGCTTGAAGGGATTAGGATAAATCTGGTTTAACTTGCTCTTTCTCCTTTCAGGAGAGGCAGAAGGGCTACTGGAAAGAATCGACTTATTTCCCACATCATCCACCGCCCGGATAGCAAAATAGTATCTTCGTCCCGGAGTTAAATTCTCCTTTCTGAAAGTTTCTTCGCTTCCTGCATTTCTTGGAATCGGTTCACCTGTTACATCATTAGCGCCACACCAAATGGCATAGTTAGTTATTTCTCTCTCTGAATAACGGATTATATATTCAGTAGCCCTGCCAACATTTCCGTCATCTCCTGGAGCAGTCCAGCTCAATATCACCTCTCCGGTATCTGAGCCTTCTCTTGCTTTAAGGTCTATCTTTTCTGGCCGAGTGTTATCTCCTGTGTCCGAAAATCCCATTTCATTCAATGCGTCTGAAATATAGGGAATCTGCATAAAAACATCCCAGATCATCCCTGTTCTATGATTCTCAATGGCCAACATTGTTGCTCCCTGGCTGATTCCAATTACATCATCTCCCCGCCAATCCGGGGCTCGGTCAAGATTGAATCCATCGCAGAATCCGTATTTACCCCAGATGGTACTTTTATAATTATCATACATATACTTCAATGTTTCTATTGACTCCCCCGGTGTAAACATTATAGAGCCTGCTGAGGCTGTAGGTTGAACCGTGCCATCGACATTACCACCTCCTCCAGGCGGTGCTCCGTAAGCAGTATATCCACCGTCTGGGTCGTCTCCTGAAGTCAAACCCCAACAAGTGGGACTGTAGGTAGCGTAATCACCCTGGTGGTCAATGCAGAATTGTCTATTTGCTAATGTAGCTTTCCTTGAATTTTCAAAATAGTCGGTACTTGCATATTCCTTTCGCCGGAAGTCTATCCAGATGTGTGGGTACTGGTGAACAAATAGAGGGTTGTTGGGAGAGCAATAGATTAAAGTATAAACATCATAAGTGTCAACCGGTCTTGCCATATCCGACCAGCAGTTCGAATTCTTTGTATGGGTGGGTGAACCTATTGCTAAAACATCGAGAAGAATTCCCTCGTCGAAACTGTCCCAGTAAAATAGGCCAAATTGGGACTCGGGTTTCCAGGACATATTCACAAATTTGTTACCATTACTCATCCAAATCCAGTCTGCTGCTCGATATAATTCATCAGCTATTGTTTCAATTTCTGTACCCTTAAAATATTGACCGGCAAAGAGAGCGCCAGCAAGAAAGATAGTTGTATCAATGGAAGAGACTTCGCAACTGCCGTAGCGGGCTCCGGTATCCATATCGAGGAAGTGGTAAAAGAACCCATGCTCATTTACCACAGGGACATCTCTGAATGTCTTGAGAGTCGTCAGAATACGACTATATGCCTCATCATAATTTATCCATCCCCGGCTATGAGCCACACATATTGCGGTCAATCCAAATCCCACTGAGGCAATGCTTGAGTAATTATATATGTCAGTTGTGAAATTCCTCGCTCTGTCCTGAATCAGTCCGTTGGAAGGATTTGCCTCATCCCAGAAGAACCAGAATGCTTTCTCCTCCAGCATATTGAGGAACTCATCATCGCTCATCCCCTGAGCGACAACTCTCCACAGAGAGCTTAAAACAATAAAAAATAGGAGAGCAAAAAAGACTCTCCTAATATTTACGCTTGTTCTCATCGTCCTTAAATGTAGCGGCAAAGCGCAACCCTTGCACAGATTGAATCTGTGCCTACAATGATTTTTATAACATTTGTAGGCACGGTTTCAACCGTGCAATCAGTATCATTTGTACGCAGAGCTTCGCTCTGCAGCTACATTGCCTTCCTGTAATGTAAATTTTAGAACATTACTTCGAGGGCGAGGCTGGCGAAGTTGTCGGCGAATGGATAACCCTTTGGCTCCCAGCTGGGGTCTCCGAACCTCGTGGTCTTGTACATACCTAATAATTTTATATAGGACGCTGGATAGTATTCAATCTTGGTTTGAAAAGAGTCGGTCACATAGGTCCTGCCGGTAAGAAGATGCTCTATGTCCTCTCTTCGGAATTTAAACCAGAGGACCAGCGGAAGTCTGACGCCGGGAGTAACCGGGTGGATGAGATGGAAACGGAGATATAGCTCGCTCACGGTGACTTTTTCGTTTCTGTCCACATCAAGGCTGGAACGGAGGCTGGTATATTTATAATCTTCTTTTCGATATTCCCGGGAGATACCCAGTTCCATTCCCCTGAAGCCATAATAGTAGAGGCTAAGGTTAGTACGTTTCCGTCCGTAATCTCTGTTTGAATTTCGAGCTATATCGTCGTAAGCAATAGAGGCAATATATCCCCCATAGGACTGGTCAAACTGGACGTTGTAACCCTTCTGGTCGCCGTCCACATCATCGAAAACTGTCGGCTCCTGACGATACTCTGGCTTAAAATTTTCGCCCACCCATCTATATCCATAGCTGAGTCTTGAACCCCTCCAGAGGAGATTGTCGAAAATCAACTTTCCTCGCCACATATTCCCGTAGAGGGAGACCGGGCTATCCAGCTTCTGGCTATAGGTTGGCTCTGTCGGGTCAGTACGGTCAACTTCAGCGTATTGATTGTATGTATCCTGTCCATAAATTCCCTCAAATATGATTCGATGGCTCAGCAAGGACTCTATAACTCGAAACATAAAGGTTGTATCTCTTTCCACTGGCTCTACCTTGTTGGTATCTTCCAGCGTTCCGGCTCCTCCCGAAGAGCCTGAAAGGCGGGCTGTCTCGGAATGGTGAATTCCGATTGCTTCCAGGTGAAAATATCGCCAGTACTGACGGAAGCGACTTCCTAAAGTGAAAGAATTGAAAGGCTGCTTGATGAAGAAGGTGTTATAGTTGAGCCCGCGATAGTCCCCGTCAATAGAGAGACCTTTCCATCCATAAAAAGGACTAAAAGTATATCGGCTCGAATCGAGCCAGAGATGTCCCAGAGTTAGCCTGGAGGCTTGAGGGAGGATATCGTCCACCATAAACTGTACGGTGGGAAATTCCAGCTGGGCAGATTGTCTCTGAGTCTCCTCAAAGGGCCAATTTTCCAGCTCAACGCCATACGCTGCTTCTCCAAAGTTTTGCGTCTCCGCTGCGATTTCCATTTTTCCACTAAATCTGGAGAGTCTCCCTTCAAGCGACAGACTTCCCATGCCGAAAATTCTGCTCTTCTCTTCAGGGCTATAAGAATAGGCAGTGTAAATTGTGGCCCCGAGTTCTGTTCCCTTCTTCTCAGAATAGTCTTTTCGGTTGCCCTGTGGGGACTTCTTATCTGATGGCGCTTTTTGTCCCAGTTCTTCTTCAGGAGACTGGGCAAAATAGATGTTATCAATATACATCGTTCCTGTTTTTCTGGTCACATTCTCATTAAACACAATCGTTAACTCTGTCATCTTTCCCCATTCGCCTATTCGCTTGAACTTCCCCAGGGGGATGACTATTTTCTGCCAGGAGGGGCTTACTCCATCTACGAGGAACCTATCGGTCTGGTCGATATTCTTCAGTTCCACAATAAATTTCCGTGTGAAACCCTGTAGCGGGTCTCCCTTAACATAAAAGATGAGATATTCATAACCTTTGAGGTTAGCATTGTTCAACAGAAAATAGAAGCCATTATAAGCGGTATACGGAATCTCCCTGGCAAAGCCAATAATCGAATCCGTATCGTAGTCATAAATGTAGTAGGGAGTATCGGGAAACTCCCTCAGATAGGTGAGGGTAGAATCGATATCGTAGTCCAACCTCAGAGAACTACCAGTCTCGCCCACCCGAATCTTGGAATCAAAAGAAGCTGCACAACGCTGAGACTGGTCCTGGGGATTGACATTCCATGTGTAGCTTTCTCCTCTCAGCTTATTGAGAAATGTCTGTTCGTCAAAATCATCCAGTAAGAGAATTTTGCTTTCGGCGGCTGGGCAATACATAGAAATTACTACTGAGGCTACCACCCCAGCCAATATGATAGTTAAGTTTTTTCTCCTCATTAATTTTCACCCCACCTTCCAAAACTCCTGTAGGGGACGGACTCTGTGCCGTCCCTAACGGGTGGCCACGGAGTGCCACCCCTACACTCCACAAGCGGAGCTAATCGCTCCGCTACTCCTTTTCCAAAAACCTAAAAGGTTATTACCAATGAAAATAGGTGGGTGCCTCCCAGGTCATAGTGCCTCTCCCAGGCATAATCGAAGCGGAAAAATCTATAGCCGAGACTCCCGCCCAGAGTAAAATTCCACTTACCTTTATCCTGGTTAATCAGACCCGTTCTCAATCCAATGCCTCGGTTCAATAGCCAGCACTCAATTCCCAGATGGGTCTCAACATAACTTTCCAATAGCTTATCCAAATCGAGGGCAAGGTTCATAAATGGATTGGGTCTAAATCCTATCCCTAACCGTAAATTGGCGGGAAGCTGGTCTTTCGCCTGAGTTTCCCACCTTACTCTTGGCCGATTGAAGTCCTGGTATAAAAGCCCAAAGTTCAAGTGTCCAGCGAAAGTATTATATAAGACACCAATATCTGCTCCTACGCCACTCCCACCTTCTTTGTAGTCCACAGAGTAATATTTTATATTTGCTCCTAAGCTAAACGGTATTACTATTCTCATCCCATAGGAAATAATGTAAATGTTCTCACTGTAATCCATAAATTCTACATTTCTTGTCGTGTCCAGACGTATCCAGCTGAACCCCAGCGAACCATTGCCAATATTGGGGTGGACATATCCCAGAAATTCATAATTTATTAATCCTAAACCAAAGAGGTCTTTATGCATAACACTAAGCTGACTCTTCTCTATCCGGGCTACACCAGCAGGATTCCAGTAGATGCTATTTGCGTCATCACTTATTGCTGTAAAAGCATCACCCATTCCTTTTGGGCGAGCACCGATACCTATCCTGTCAAAAGCTCCACCCTCCGCTCTCTCTGACGGATAATGGGCGACGCATAAAACAAAAGCGATTAGAACAATCAAAAAAAGTTTGCAGCCTATCCGACGCATGATGCCACGTCCTTTTGCGTAGGGGACGGACTCTGTGCCGTCCCGTCTTTTGGGCGACCATCCCGATGCATCGGGATCGCCCCTACATTAGCGGATTACTCCGATGATATGTTTTACCTGGTCTGTTTTCTTCTCTAAGTCCTCCGCCTCAAGGAGATATAAATATAGACCGTTTCTCACTAACTTTTCAGAATTATCCCTTGCATACCAGTATATTGTGTGTTCCACACCCGGCTCCCTCTCGCCGCCATCGATCTTCTTTACTAGATTCCCTGCTAAATCATAAATCTTCAGGGTTACATTCGCATAACGCGCAAGTTTGAACTTAAAACTGGCTACGTCCTTAATCCCGTCATTATTGGGCGAGATGGGATTGTCCGGGACAACAATACTTTGAATTAGCGAATCTCCTCTACTTTTTATGAAATCTTCCACTTCCAGGACTTCAAGTTCGTCAATTGTTAAAGTCCCGCTGCCGCCATCTCCCTTGCTCACCACAAAAAAGACAGCCGCAACTTTTCTTAAGTCGAGCGCATCAACAATATCGCCGTTACCATAGGCTCCACTTGTGAGGAGCGAGAGTTCCTCATAAGGGATAGTTGCAGTCTTCCACTCACCTTGGGTGTTGGTAACATCATAAATTTTTTTAGAGAATATAGTGCCATTCTTATCCATTACTTTCAATTCCAGATTGTTGGCATCTCCCGTTCCTTTATATCTAAATCTGAAAGAATCACTTCCAGCGATATTTCTCCCCCAATCCCGCTCCATTACTACCCAATCATCGGTATTTCCCCTATTAAATTCATAGGTTAACTGTAATGCTTTCCCATCCTGACCCGATACGCTATCTAAGGACGTATTTGTAACTCCTTTATCCTCGTCACGTCCATAATTCTGCCAGCCAGAAATTGCAGCAGGCTCATCCATATCATCTCGAGAAGAAATCGCGTGTTCCAAAGAAGTTCCCGACTTCTCAAATCTTACATTATCAATGTAGACTGTTCCTGAATTGGGACTCTGGTCAAAGGTTATAACCAGTTCCGTAACTTTCGATAAATCGAGCCCGTCAAAGCCTGCCAGAGGCATAGTTACTTCCTGATAAGTAGTAGGAGCTCCACTGCCAAAGTCAACACAAGCTGTCAGCTGAACTTCAGGCCAGGGAGCACTGTCACCTTGATGATGCAATTCCACCTTGAACTTTTCTTCTCCATCCTCTCCTTTGACCCAGAATTTGAGGTCTCCGCCTACAAAACCACTCAAGTCCCTGCCGGTTCCATCTGACTTCATTTTGCTCCAATAGCCACAATATGAGCTTGCGCCCCTGTCATAGGTTAATTTTAAAGCGTATGGGGCTTCCTCCTCATCCCTATCATAAGATTCTGCACAGGTCTCAGTAGGGTCATCTGGATGGGGGTCATAGGCTCCTGCCTTGCCACCGAGGTCATTGGGTGTCGTCCCGCAATTGAAGTTATCGAATAGAAGACTAACTGATGGTGTATTTAACTGGTAAGATTCTAACTTGTCAATTGCGATTTTACCAGTCCCGCCTTCCGACACATTTATAGCAAACCCTATCTTGGATATATTTCCTCTATCCAGCATGCCATTTCCTGTTCCCCAGGGGGAGAGACTCTCAAATGTCAAAATTGCCTTATTCCAGTTGGAAATATTCGAAAGATTAGCCAGTTTCCTATCAAATACATCACCATCAGCGTCGCTTATCTGGAACTTTATGTGATTGGAGTTTCCTGTCCCTCTATAGTAGAAACTTATAGCATCTCCTGCGGAAATATCCACATTGGCGAAGTCTTCTCTCTCAATACTAACCCATTCCCCGGAACCAATGTCATAGTCGAGATGAATGGCATTCCCTGTTAAGCCAGCCACTGTGGAAGTAGACAGAATCGACCCTTCGTCGGTCTGAACCAGCCAATTGCTGGCTGATTCCATACTGTCCAGAACTTCAGCAAAACTCAACCCCGCAAGAAGAATCAGAAACAGGGAAATCATAAGCCAATTTCTAACTGCTTTCCTAACTATTTGCAAATAGATGCACCTCATTTCTCAATAATTACCAGCTCCACCCTTCTATTGAGTGCTCTACCTTTCCGGGTATCATTATCAGCAATCGGTTTCTCCTCTCCATAGCCCACAGCGTGCAACCGGTCAGGGTCGATTCCCCCTGTTATTACCAGGTAGTTCAGAACCACAGCAGCCCTCTTTCTGGAAAGGAGAAGGTTCACCTTATCGCTGCCGACGCTATCCGAGCATCCTTCAATGCGTATTTTATATTCAGGGTTTAACTTCAAAATATCAACCACTCTGTTTAGTTTGCGAAATTCCCTCGTTGGAATGTGGAAGTCTCCGGAATCGAAATTGATACTCACGCTACCAGGAAGGCGCGTCTCTTTGGCCTCTTTTGTCCCTTTAGCTACCTTGGTCTCTTTGGCTTCTTCAACACCTTTGCCATCGCCGAAATAGACATCATCAACGTAAATCACACCTTCCTTAGGGTTACTTGTCAAATCGTCAAATACAATCACGAATTCAGTCATCTGGTTCCAGTCGGTTATCGCCTTAAACTTCTGGAAAGGAATTACCACCTTTTGCCACTCGCTGGTGACTCCAGTAACGAGGAAACTGGCCACCTGGGTAGGATTTTTCAACTCCACCTTAAACCTCGGTGTAAAACCCTTTTCTCCGTCTCCCTTGACGAAGAAGACGAGCTCTTTGTAGTCTTTCAGGTTCTGATTCTGCAATTTTGTCCAGAAGCCATTGTAGGCAGGGTTAGGAGAATCTACATCATAGGCTAACTTCAAGGAATAGCCCTTATCTCCACACTTCACCTCAGAAGAAAATGAGTCTGTACACATCTGGGTTAGGTCAGTCGGGTCCTTATTCCACGCGCCAAGGTCCCCTCCCAGATTGTTCGGCTTCTCTCCCGAGTCAAAGTCTGCCACCTTAAGGATGGCAGCATTGCTTCTCCCTGCTACCATGAAAGCCATTGACACTACAAGAATTACTACCAGATTAATGCAACTTTTCCGAAACATTCTTAACCTCCTTTTGTAGTTGCAAAGCGCAACCCTTGCACAGATTGAATCTGTGCCTACAATGATTTTTTATAACATCTGTAGGCACGGTTTCAACCGTGCAATCTGTATCATTTGTACGCAGAGCTACCGCTCTGCAGCTACATAAATCTTTGTGGCAGCAAAGCGTAAGCTTTGCCTTCTGTAGGGGCTCAATTTATTGAGCCCGTCTTTTCGGGTTCGATGAATCGAACCCCTACAGTAAATTGTAGCGGCAAATCTATTTTGAAAAATGGAGATTATCGATATAGATTGCCCCATCCCTATCTGTGGCTATTCTGTCTTCAAACACTATTACGAATTCAGTCATCTTGCTGAAGTCAGTAATCCCTACAAACTCCTTAAGAGGAACAACTACTTTCTGCCATTCTGAAGTAACTCCCTTTACATAATATTTCCCCAGTTCTTTTTTCCCATTTTTCAGTTCAATCTTAAACTGGGTAGTGAAACCTTCCTTCTCATCGCCTTTCACATAGAAGACGAAATTTTTGTAGGGAGTAATATCGATGTCTTGCAGCTTAGTCCAGTAACCATTATAGGCAGGGCTGGGAGAATCAACATCATAGTCTATTTTCATAGAATATCCCTTGTCTCCACACTTGACCTCAGAAGTAAAATATTCCCTGCACCTCTGGGTATCATCCGCGGGGTCGCGGTCCCATGCCCCTAAATCGCCTCCTATGTTATTAGGCTTTGCTCCATCATCAAAGTCGTCAATCATCAGGATGTCTCCAGGTTTTTCCACTGACACTTTCTCTTTTTTTACTACCTTCCCTTCTTTAACTGTCTTCTCTTCTTTTACCCGGTACTCTTCTAATGGAGCGCAGCTAAACAGAAATAAGAGTCCCAGAGTCACCAAAGAAGAAAAGATAACATTCTTGCCCATTTACCATTCCTCCTTTCTGCATCCCGATTTTCAATCGGGAAAATTGTGCCTACTTCCCCTCACCTTCATCCCCTCCCCTTGGGGGAGAGGGTCGGGCCTGCCCGTGCCTGGCACGAGCCACGGCCAGGGGTGAGGGGTATTTGTTTTTGTAGGACAGACGCAGTTTATGCCGACTTGTCGGCGTGTCGGCTTTTACTTTGGGCGACCATAAAGGTCGCCCCTACATCGTTCCCTGTAGGGGACGGACTCCGTGCCGTCCCTTCCTTTGGGCGACCACTGAGTGTCGCCCCTACAATGAAGAGCAGCTACGCTCCTTATCAAAATCTTGTGGTAAGTGAAATTCTGTGAGAACCGTACGTCTCTGCTATCTCGAAAGGCAAGATAAAAGCATAATCGAGCTGTATCCCAAAATATCTTGCCAGCGCCTTATTGAAACTTAAGCCAAATGTAATTTCCTTAGCGTTACCACCCATCCTGAGTCCTAACAACCTGTCTATAAACCAACCCTCCAATCCCAAATGTATGTTTAACTTGTTTCCCAATTCCCCCCAATTCTGAAAGCGATAGGCGAAATCGAGCGTCGGTGTAACATCCTGAACTATAATTCTCCTCAATATCACAAATCCTTTCATTCTGTAAGCAAATCCCACTCTCCCTTCCAGAGGAACTCTATCTCTATTCTTCAAGCCGACATCGGGCGTGGTGACGTTTTCAATACACATACCTATAGATAGTCCGGAAAACCTTGGAATGTTTGGCTTAACCAAACCACCAATATCGAATGTAAAGTTGGCTTTAGAACGCCCGCTGGCAAATACAGGGTCTGCCCTCGAATACTCATCAAGCGTATAACCATGATTCAAACATTTCAAATTTGCACCTAAAAATACTTCCGGGATTAATCCGGGAGCGTAATTGTTAATCTTGCTTGCATAGGTCAAAGTATAGGTTTCTTCACTATAGAGATCTGTAGAAACGAGACCCGCCCTGCTAATTCCGAATGAGCCAATGCCACTTATGGGAAGCACATAAGAGAAGTAGTTCAATCCTAAATCTACGCCATCAAGACCCGTATACAGTCTGGAGTACATAAAATTCGCTTCGGGATATTTCATCTGGGCAAGTCCAGCAGGATTCCAGAGCGGACTTGAGGCATCATCAGCCAATCCACAGAACGCTCCACCCATTCCAGCCGAGCGAGTTCCCCAGCCACTATCCTTAAAGGCAGAATAGACCTTGTGTGGTGTATTAGGCGCCACGTTTAACCCTATGAAGATTAAGACAACTAACAGAAATTTCTTAAACATCTTTATCCATCCTTGGGGACCTCTTCACACCCCTTGTCAGTTCCCTTATGCAACAGGTAAGCCTGAACATCACCGGTTCTCATAAATATATCCCAGTAGAAATCAGTTCCCAGCGAAATCAGCCTGGGAACCCTACTATGTTCGTTCTCAACAAAGGATAATCCGACATCGTACTGCCGGGTTGTTCTTCCTTTAGACGTGGCCTCACTTATTTTTCCCTTAGTCCATACCGTCCGGGCAACCGTGTCGATCGGTTTGGAATAGGAGATTACCTCTATAGCCAATCTCAAGAATTTCGGCAATTGGTACATTCGAGGCCAGCGCAAAAGAATTCCGTTAATGCTGATGTTCCTGACAGTGGCTAAAACGAGTTCCTTAACAGTGTACTTCTTCCCTGGAGTAACCGGTGCACACTCTACAGGAATTCTAACCTCAAAACGATTAAATCTTCTCCTTTCGCCACATTTTCTATCTTTCCCCATCAAACTTTCCCCCTCTAGTACTGGACTCCTCCCGAAAGGGAGTTTCTTCCTTTTAGCCCCGATTCATCGGGGGACTCCAAATCAATTTGTGTCTACGAGCATAATTTCTGGTCGGGCGACCACCCCGATACATCGGGGTAAACTGCGTGTCGCCCCTACATCATTTCCTGTAGGGGACGGACTCTGTGCCGTCCCTATCGGGTGGCCACGGAGTGCCACCCCTACACGGCGACAAACGGGTGGCGCCGATACGTCACCACTATTTGGCTACTGCTATAGTGCCGCTAACCAATTGTTGCTTTCCGTTAACGTCTGCCTTGAATTGATAGATATATACACCACTTTCCACTATCTTTCCATCATCGTCCCTTCCATCCCATTCGTAGGGTTCTCCCTCAATTGTTCTTATCTTTTTTCCAGTGATATCGTAAATTATGATAGTTGTAATCTGGCCGGTCAGACCACTGAAATAGGCTACATCATTTTTCCCGTCACTATAGGCAGGAGTAATAATCCTCTCCTTGGGTCTATATTCGGAAATTCCCATGGGAGCGAGATGGTAAAGGTCGAATGAAATTACCGTTGAATATTCTCCATCTGGAGCACTACCAAGAAGGCCTCCCAGGTAAACATAAATTGGCGAATTTGCCAGTCTTCCCTTACTCGGGAAATCCGCCAAATTCGTATAGCCTGCTCCGCCATAGCATATGTTTACATAGCCGTCGTTAAAGCCGCGAACCCAGCTTTCGTCATATTGGGTCGTATCCGGGTCATCGAGGTCGGATTTATCTTTAAGCCAGGCCCAATCGGTAGTCGCATTGAAAGGAACGCCTCCTGGCTGGACACCATCGTAAACTCGCCACATTAAAGGAGCCCTCTGCTTTCCATCATCAGTAACCAGACCTCCCCGCTGGCAACCTCCACCCTTCCAGTTTGTGTTATCAGTGTAAATATCAATAAACCAGAGAGATTGGTCGGATTGATAATCTATTTCTATATATTGACCTGGTATGACAAGTTTCGTCCCTGGATTCACCTGACCAAAGTCAATCGACGGAACACCACTGTTGTCACTTACATTCCTTGCCTGGACCGACAGAGTAGCCTGCCCATAGCATATAGTTGAGACCCCGTCTATTATCAGGAGATTAGCCAACAATAGGGAAACTAAAAATAACTTCTTAGCTAAACTGTTCTTAAAAATTTGCTCAACCATTCTTTCCATTTACCCTAAAATAGATTTCAGTTGCCAAACGTTATCTTATCTATATATATAGTGCCCTGAGTGGGTCTCCCTTTAATAACGCTTTGATAATTCTCAAACACAAACACCAGTTCCTTCATACTGGTCCAATTATTGATATTGGAGAAATACTGGAAAGGAATGGTAATCTCCTGCCAACTTGTAGTCACTTCGGTAAAATAGACGGCATCACTATCGGTATCATCCTTAAGTTCTATCTTGATAAGTTCTCCTCCCACTGTTCCCTTGACCCAGAAAGAGAGAGAAGTATAGGCAGTTAAGCTTTCTCCTCCCAGCAAGGTCCAGTATCTGGAATAACTATCCTTAAGGGAAACATCGTAAACGAGTTTTAAACAGTACGCCCCTTCCTGAGGAGAAGTCGTAACGCGAGAATCAGTACAGCTCGCTCCCGCAGAAGCAAATGAGCCACTATTGTACCCCCAGTTATTTTGGGGGGTACCGTCGTTGAAATCGTCCAGAACAGGTCCAGCAGGGGGATTCTCCACAACGCTATTTACACTCACTTGAGCTGTGCGGTCAACCTGGGAAAATGCGGTTCCAGATAATGAAAGCAATAAACCTAAAATGGTGGCTGTTTCTAAAATCCTCTTAATCATTCTCTTTTCCTTCTACTGATATTTCACCCTGTTCATTTACGGAAAATAGAGTCTCATACGAAGAAATTTTATCTCTTAGACCGTAGAGGTCACCATAGGTGATGGTTGCTTTTCCCTTATATTCGCCTGGAGGGAGCACTCCTCTTTTCCAGATTGCTGCAAATGTTCTTTTACCCTGAGGTGAGACTGGAAGGCCGTAGAAGATATCTACCTCCTTTATTCTACTGCCCTCTTTGTCCTCTATAACCACTTTCCCCTTGGGCCGAATATGTACATTGCCCACATTTCCCACAGTCACCCCAAAATTGATTCCATAATTATCTGAGTCTTCGCCACTATATTTCGCCACATCCAACTTTTCAATATTGGCTTCTACAACTTCTGTTCCTTTAATAGCTACATAGACGCTCACTCCAAAGCGCGTTCTTATACCCACTCCGCCTCCCGCAGGAGCGAGAGAACCAAAAAAGACCATTGCCGCGAGTTCCCCTTTTGCCTCTTCCGGCACTCGTATCTTATATTTCACCTTCTTTACCTCACCGGACCCGAGTTCAAATTCACGCGGTTCAACCTCAAGCCAGGAACCAACATCAATCGTTTCCCTTCCTCTCGGCCAATCTTCCAATTCAACCTTCACCTTGATAACCTTATCCTCATCATTTAATACCATAAAACTCCCTGATTTCCTTTTACCCGGGGAAAGGCTAAGCTCGGTCACTGTCGGCTCTACGCCAATCCCGGCGTACAGGAGAAGAGAAGAAATATTTAACAACAGTAGTGCCAGTAAGAGATAAGAAGTTTTTCTCAACATTAACTCCCCCGGTATAAATCCAATTTTGTAGCAGCGAAGTCTAATCTTTGGCTTGCCCCTCACCCCAACCCTCTCCCCAACGGGGAGAGGTTTTTCGGAAATGCGGTAGCAAAGCGGAAGCTTTGCTTCCTTTATGGGGGCGACCATAAAGGTCCTCCGTCAGTTTACCCCGACGTAGCCGGGCGGTCGCTCTGCAGCTACACCGTATCTTACTCGTGATAAAGGTCAAAACCAACTGTCGTACCATAGCTGTCTGCTGGTGCTGAGCCGAATAGGCCACCGAGATAGACCATCAATTTATTGTCAGTGTCTAGAACTCCTGTTGTGCCTGGCTCAACCACATTCATATGATCAGGCCCACCGTAAGCAATGTTGGTATAGCCATCTGCATGGGCCGCTGCCCAGCTCATCTTAGTCTCGCCTGGGGGATTTATATCCCTCTTGTCCTTGAGATATGTCCAGCCACTAAGACTAGCCGGTGGATCAGTTACAGTCGAAATGGAACGGTACGCCTGCCAGGCCATAGGCGCGCGATTACCAGCAGTCGTTCCTTTCATTCCACCGTACTGGTATCCCCAGGTGGTCGTGGAAGGCGTGGCAGTGAAGTTATTGGTATAAACCTCTAACTCCCACGCTCCGTAATTGCTCGTCACGTTTACTTCCAAATACTGGGGAGCCAACTTATTTCCCGTGCCTCCAGGTAGAGAACCGAAATCGATTGAGGCAACAGCTCCGTTGTCACTAATCCTCTTAGCCTGGACTGTGAGTAAGGTGGATGCTCCGACAGTAGCTGTGGCAGTAACTGAACCTGTTCTATCCACTGCCGCTAAAGAAGTTCCCGGGGCTGCAACAAGTAGAACCAGCGCTAAAACTACTGCTAACCGGATAACTTTCTTTTCCATTCTTTCCCTCCTTTTGAGTAAATTTTTCAGAACCTACTACAAGTACTCACTTCCCTTTCAATATTCTTAATTTCCTGCTCCCAGATATTAAAAAGCCGGGCTACCTATAGCGTCTTGGAAGCGTTATCGGCAGCCCGGCAGACTCAACAGGAAAACCTAACTCCAGAAGGCACGAGATTTAAGCCTTCTCTGCGTTGGTCCCTGAGCTTTGCTCCGACTTCTCAGTCGGAGTCCCGATTCTTAATCGGGACGTCCTCCGATCTCTCGGAGTTTGCCCTTTCGGGATATTCTTTTGCCAATAGTATATAAGAAAGATATTACAGATGTGTAAAAAATTTGTAAAATTTCTGTAAAATTTTTTCTGGCCTTCACAAAACTATTTTCTCATTGAAGAATCTTAAATCCTCTTTTCTTTTACCGCTTTTTACTCCCTCTCCCCTATGGGGAGAGGGTTTGGGGTGAGGGGGTGCTTTTCCTATTCTCTATGCTCTGCTGAATTACATCAAAGACCCCTTCAATATTGTTCAGTATCTCCAGATCACTAAATCTTAATATCTCCACTCCTAACTTGGATAACTCTTTTGTCCTTAAGTCATCTTCGTGTTTTACCTTATGTTTGTAATGTTGCCCACCGTCGGCTTCAATACCGAGTTTGTATTCGGAAGAATAGAAATCCAATATATATCTGCCAATAGAAAATTGCCTTCTGAATTTTACCCAGTTAGTCTGCGATTCCTTAATATTGCCCAAAGTTTCTTCTCAGCATCTGTTTGATTTTTTCGAAATTCTCTAGATCTTTCTATATTACGCCGCTTCATCCCCCTCACCCTCGCCCTCTCCCCTTTGGGGAGAGGATATTTTGTGAATCCCTCTACCATTTGGGGAGAGGATATTTTGTGAATCCCTCTACCATTTGGGGAGAGGATATTTTGTGAATCCCTGTAAAATTTTGTTTCAGCCGAGTCTGACTACAACTTTATGGGTTTTTCCGTCGCCAAAAATTGGAATGATTGCATATGGAGTTGTTTCTTTATCTTTCTCAATCTTTTTACCATCCACAACTACTTCTTTTACTCCATAAGAGACATTTTTACTATTATCCACCTCTATCTGGTATGTGGCTCCTCGAAACTTCCTCTCTATCTTGAATCCCTTCCATTCTCGAGGAATGCAAGGGTCAATAATCAGACCCTCAAAGGATACTCTCACTCCCAGAATCCACTCTATCCCCACTTTACACATCCAGGCAGCCGACCCCGTATACCAGGTCCAGCCAGCCTGACCAAAGTTTGGTGAAGCAGGACCATCCACATTGCCTGGCGTCACGTAAGGCTCAGCCTTGTATAACTCCGCATCCATCCCTCGATAGACTGGACATATCGCTATATAAAACTGCCACGCCTTCTTTTGTCTTTTCATTATGCATTCTGCTATTATTGCCCAGACCGCAGCATGCGTGTATACCCCTCCGTTCTCTCTTACGCCTGGTGCATAGCGGCTAAGGTAGCCTATGGTGTCATCCGGCTTAGAGTAAGCAGGATAGAAAAGGAGCGGGCCATATTTTGTCCCCAGCATTCTTTCCACGGAATCCATAGACTTCCTGGCTCTCTCTTCAGGAGCCACGCCATTTATGATTGCCCAGGTCTGAGCATTAAGGAATATCTTTCCCTCTTTACACTTTGAGCTCCCTATAGGAGCACCGCTATCTTTTGTAGCTCTAATATACCAAGTTCCGTCCCAGCCATACCTATTTATCTTTTCTTTTAAAACTTTACTTCTCTGGATGTACCTTCTCGCAAGATTTTTGTCTCGCCTTCTTTCTGCTACCTGGGCGAAATCTCGCAAAATACCATAAAGAAAATGTGCCAGCCATATACTTTCCCCTTTCCACTCATAGCCCACGGCAGATAGCCCATCATTCCAGTCGCCTTCTCCAATAAGAGGAAGTCCTCTGGAACTGAACCTGTTGAGCACTTTTTCTATTGCTCTTTTACAATGATTGTATAATGTATCGGTTTCACGTCTTACCTTACTCATTTCACGAGGCTCGGGGAGATAGGGAATCTTTTGGGAAAGGATGGCAAAATCGTCACTCTCCTTCAAGTAATTGATTGTCACATAAGGAAGCCAAAGTAGGTCGTCGGTCTTCCTGGTAACCATTCCCTCTTCAGAAAGAGGATGCCACCAATGGTAGACCGTGCCATCTTTGAACTGATGGCGGGCGTGGAGGAGAATCTGCTTCTTAGTAGACTCTGGTTCAAAAGGAAGAAAAATCTGACTATCCTGAAGCTGGTCGCGGAAACCGTATGCTCCGCTCAATTGATAGTATCCTGTCCTTCCCCAGAGCCTTGCCGAGAGGGCCTGATACTTGAGCCAGGTATTATTCATAAAATTGAAGCCTTCATCAGGCGTCTCCACAAGCGGGCTTTTTAGATACTTCTCCCAGAATCTTTCTGTCCTCTCTAAGGCTTCTACCCCGTTCTCCACCTTAATATATTTGCCGATTAAGGATAGTGCTTCCTTTCTATTTTTGGCACAACCGAGAGTGAAGATAATTGTCTTCTCCTGATGACTCTCCAGTTGGAAATTAATTTGTAGACTTGCGATGGGGTCAACCCATTTATAGGGGCCCCCTTTGTTGAGAGCGGTTTCGGTCGAAGAATCTTGCTTCAAGGTGGCGGGACGCTCTAAACAGCCGTACTTCCCCAGGAAAGATTCTCTACTGACTAAAAATGAGGTGGGTTTGTCACTCGAAGAGTGAAATGCTACATATTCCCAGCCCAAATTCCATTGTCGTGCCCGTCTATTTCCAAGTTCCCAAAGACGCTTCCCTGCCAGAAGAGCACCTTCTTTTTCCACATATTCTGTTTCAATGAAAGTCTTTTGGAATTCCCTATGGCTATCTGTAACTGCACCCAGACGCCATTCCAAATAGGTGAATAAAGTCAGAGAACGCCTTTCGGAAGATTCGTTCCTCAATTTCAGCATCCAGATTTCAAGTGGCTCATCCGGGGGAACAAAGAGAGTAAGGCTACTGAAAATTCCATTGTTAAGCGAATCGATTGTAGTGTAACCTATCCCGTGGCGGCACTGGTAGCTTGCGGGTTCCTTACATACTGGCTTCCAGGCAAGCGACCAGTAGTCGCCTGAAGCGTTATCTCTCAAATAGAGATATTTACCCCAATCGTCCTTGACCAGGTCTTGCTCCCAGCGAGTAACCATATTCAACTTCACATTGGTGCGCCAGCTGAAACCACTTCCAGCCTGTGAGACGACCAAACCGTAGTCGCCCGGACAGATTACATTAACCCAGGGCCGGGGAGTGTCAGGCCGTGTAATCACATACTCCTTCCCATCAGAAGTGAAATAACCGTATGGATTTTGAAACTTCTTTTTCTCTTCCATTATCCCTTTCCTTCTTGTAGGGGATGGACGCAGTTTATGCCGATCTTTCGGCATGCCGTCCCTTCCTTTGGGCGACCACCCCGATACATCGGGATAAACTGCGTGTCGTCCCTACACTACAAGGGCAATGGGTCGAGCAAACCAGAATACGACCAACTCTCTGGATTTTCTACTAACCCCTTCCTTACTGGATTTGCAAGAATATAATTACAGATGCCTATTAAATCTTCTTCTTTTCTTCCGACATGGTCATAAAAACTTCTCTGCCATAGTTTGCCTTTTATACCATGCTTCCAGCTCAGCTTCGTTGTATAGCTCTTGAAATCTCCAAGTATCTTTGAAAGGTCTTCGGAACACTGTCTTCCACGACTTACCCGTGGTGTTACAGCGATGTGTAAATGGTCGGGCATTAGACAGTAGCAGTAAATAAAAATCTTTCCTTCACTTCTCAAAGATAGAAGAGAGTTCAATACCTCCTTGGCCAAAGCATTATCTAAGAAAGGACGCGATAAGTGTCCTGCACAAACTGTTATGAAATACACGTAATCAGAATTGCTGTAATCGAAATCCCTTAACCGTACGGCCTTCCTGCGTTTCGATAGATCTTGCCACTTCTGCATCTGATATGCTTTTGGTTCCTTCTTTTTGGGCGGGCACAGAGTCCCGCCCCTACGTCGTTCTCTGTAGGGGACGGACGCAGTTTATGCCGATCTTTCGGCATGCCGTCCCTTCCTTTGGGTGACCACCCCGATACATCGGGATAAACTGCGTGTCGCCCCTACGTTCACAATTGAATGGTTAGGTTTTGTAATTTGCCGTTTGGTTTGAAATGAATCTTTAGTAAACCATCAATATATTTGAAGGGAACCATCTTTCCATCAATTCTTACTATTCTTGGTCTCTTTGGGTGACCACCCCGATACATCGGGGTAAACCTGCGTGTCACCCCTACAAAGGATAGCACAATTTCAGAATCGCCTCCCCCTGCTTTCTGCACTAATAGAGTTACTGGTTTACCAACTTTATATTCCAGAATTTCAACGCTCGACCATTTTATTTTAATCTCTTCTGACAAAGGAACATTTAATGGTAGAATCGAAACGGTACGTCCAGGAAGATACATTGAACCTCTCTCGGGCAAGGTGGTTCTTCTCTTCTCGCCAGGCAGCCTCAGCGATATTTTTACATTCTCAGGTTCATCCTTATAATTGCTAAGAAAGAGAAAGCCGTATCTGCTGTTATTTACCCCTTGCGCCCTGCTCCTAACGGTTGCCATAACCCCACCCGGCTCGACTACAATAGAAGGGCTGATGGCCATTTCTCTAACAAAACTTTTTGCTAATTCAATGTGGTAATCAAAAACATGGGTAATTCCAAAACCAAGAATTAGAGCCCGACCTTTGCCTTTCTTCGTCAACAATCCGCAAGGCTCTCCTTCAAAGGTTCTGGCAAGAATACGAGCTGAGCTTTCAGGACTACGAAAAACTGTTGTTTCTCCTCGAACGAGTATCTCCTTCCCCTTCACCTTGACCAGATTCTCTCTTACTCTCCCCGAAATCTCTATTCCTAAACCATCCAGTAGGAGAGTCTTCTTCTGGCAAGATAAGTCAGTTGTGGGCAGTGTGGGAAAGATGATGAGCCTTCCTCCCTTCTCTACATACTGAACTAATTTCATCTGCGTCTCCCCATCCATAAAGTCGAGACAGAAGACCCACAAAGTGGGATGGGAAAGGAGCTCTTCGATAGAACTCCTCTGTAAATCCTTCAGGGAAAAATTTATTCCGGCAAGCTGAAGCAGCCTCGCCATACCGTCAAAGAAAAGCTGATCTCTTTTCCTTTCAAGTTCTTCGGTAAATTTTCCTTTTAAGTATTCTGTGGCATAGTAAGGCGCATAGATTCCAAATACAGTATCGAACTCTTTCTCAGTCAATGCCAACTTCTCTCCGAATGTCTTAATAAACCTGCCAAAAGATTTTAGAGGCTCGAGGTGTGGCCTCTCTTTTCCCTCTGGGGAGATCGGCGCCTGCCAGTCATGATATGAGCCAAAAACACCTAACCCCTCTGGATTTGTCCCTCCACAAAATAGATAAGAATTCACTCCATTTAATCCTTGACTTACAGAAGCTTTCAGGAGCAGCTCTACGTCAGCAGGTTGGATTCTGGGACGATCCCGTAATATTCCCGTCTGGAGTTCACAACAGATGGTGGGCACATCCGGGGAAGAGACCATCTTCATTACGTCTGTAGTGAGTACTATATCATGAAAATTATCAAAATCTAAACGACGAGGCTGGTAGGCTCCGCCAAAAATAACATCAGGAACATAGAGAGGAAAATCCCGAAACATTGAGGTAGTCATTGGACTGTATATTCCCCTGCCCCGAACATCAAAATCGTAAAATTGTGGAATATTGGCTACCACTGGAACGGTGATTTTGTGGGTTCTTGCCAGTTGGGTTAGAGATTGATAGTATGTGGCGTGGTACCAGCGATAGAATTGGGCCCAGTCCCAGAAGACAGGCTTCCACCCGGAATCTGCGTAACCATCGGGTTGCTCAATTTGATTGAACTCGCGATAATCGGTTCCGTAATTCATATTCAATCTGCCTATTTCGCCATAGTTTCGTCGGAGAAAGTCCTGGTAGAGTTGAGTAGCTGTTCGGCTGTAATCTGCTGTCTTGTTTACCCAATGGGCCATACCTATTTCGTTGCATAGCTGAACGAGGATGATATTTCCTCCTTGTGTCACCTGATTTCTGGCGATAATAGGCGATAGGTTCTCATACCACCTTTTTACATACATCTGAAATGTTGGATTCAGGTAAGATACCAGAGTCACATGGGGCAGGTCACTCAATCCTTTACCCTCGGTATATACTTCAGAATGTTCCTTCAAGAGCCACCCGGGTAGTCCTTCATTAACCAATTCCGCATTACTTACCGGTCCAACACGGGCGAGAAAATAGAGGCCAAATTCTCTTACAAGATTAATGAACCCCACTAAGTCCCTTTCGGGATGGGTCTTCCCGGTGAAATCGAAAGAGCCCTCCTCGAACTCATGCCAGCACCAGGGAACATAAGAACTGATTGTATTAAGCCCTGTAGCTTTCGCCTTTTTTAGGCGGTCTTTCCAATCTTTTCTGGGAATTCTGAAGTAGTGCACTTCTCCAGAATATAAAAAGAAAGGTTTGTCCCCGAGAACAAACCTTTTATGTTCAAGTCTAATTTCTTGCTTTTTCATACGGCTTCAAAGTGAAAATTGTAGCGGCAAAGCGTAAGCTTTGCTTCAACAATAATGGTAGCCGCAACCTTCAGGTTGCGAATCCCTAACGCAGGCTAAAGCCTGCGGCTACCTTTCTAGTTGAGCTAACGCTCTGCGGCTACTGTTTCAGACCGGTTACGGCGACTCCCCTAATTACATATCTCTGCGCCAAGATGAAAACAATAAGCACGGGAGCAACTACTACTACTGCCCCGGCCATAAGCAGGCCAAATTTTGTTGCATATTGACCACTGAGGTTCGCCAGGGCAACAGGTAACGTATACATATTCTCTTTAATCATTACAATCAATGGCCAGAGGAAAGCATTCCACGAACCCATAAAAGTGAAGATTCCCAAAGCAGCGAGGACAGGTTTACACAGGGGGAGGATGATTGACCAGAAAATTCTGAACTCAGAACAACCATCTATCCTTGCCGACTCAATGAGGTCGTTGGGGATGGTGGTAATAAATTGCCTCATCAAAAATATTCCAAAGGCACTTGCTCCTGCGGGAATTATCAGCCCCCAGTAACTATTTATCAGTCCAACACTTTTTAACATAAGAAAGACAGGTATCATCGTTATCTGGCCTGGCACCATCAAGGTGGCTAAGAGTAGGGCAAATATCTTTTCTCTTCCCGGAAATCTATATTTGGCAAAGGCGTACCCGCCGAGAGAATTCAAGAAGAGGCTAAACAGAGTTATCCCAATAGCGACGATAACGCTATTCTTGAAGAACTGCAAAAAGTTTACCTCACGGAATAACGCCTGGTACTGCTCTATAGTTGGATGCTTGGGAATCCACTGAGGAGGAAATGCAAATACGCTCTCAGAAGATTTAAATGAAGTAGAAATCATCCATATGAAAGGAGCTAAAGTAATCGCTAGCCCGGCAAATAGAAGAAGATGAATAAAAACTCTTCTAATCAATGTAAGAATCTTTCCCAGATTCAGCTCTCTTTTCATCACCGTCTACCTCTGGTCGGGTAGCATTCAACAAAATTTGGTAGCCGCAAACTTCAGGTTGCGAATTCAAACGCAGACTAAAGTCTGCTACTCCTAAAACGCAGGTTGAAGCTCCGAAGGAGTCCGACCCGTCTTCGGAGTCCTGTCGGACCTGCGGCTACCGTTTTGCTTTTACACTCCCTCGTAGGCAGCCTTCTGGAATCTTACCTGCAGAATAGTAAAAACGACGATAATACCAAACAGTATATAACCTATAGCAGAAGCATAACCCATGCGGAAAAACTTAAAGCCCTGGTTATACATATGGAGAACAACAGAGATTGTGGAATTCAATGGGCCTCCCTTGGTCATTACATAAGGCTCGGCAAAAAATTGGAAGAATCCTATAATCGTGGTAACCGTAACAAAGAAAGTGGTGGGCTTTAACCCAGGCAAGGTAACATAACGAAATCTCTGCCAGTAACTCGCGCCATCCACTTTGGCTGCATCGTAGAGACTATCGGGAATTGCCTGAAGCCCGGCCAGGAAAATTACCATATTGTAGCCAAAATTCTTCCACGCTGCCATTATAATCAGGCACGGCATAGCCAGGTTCGTATCACCAAGCCAGTTCTGAGACGGTAGACCTATTGTTTGCAGAGCCCAGTTGATTAGACCATAGTCAGGATTATAGAGCCATCGCCAGACCACAGCTATAGCAACTAGTGTTGTCACTACCGGCGCAAAATAGGAAGCGCGGAAAAAAGATTTGAATTTAATAAATTCTTCGTTTAAAACAACAGCCATTATAAGAGCAAGTGAAATAGAGACAGGAACCCCCACGATTACAAAATAGAATGTATTAAACAGTGACTTCCAAAAAATCATATCGTGGAGAAGTGTCTGATAGTTTGCCAGTCCAACAAATGAGATTTTCCTCCAGTTGGCAAGTCCATAAATATCCCAGTTCGTTAGGCTCATAATGAATGAGATAATAACTGGAAGGAAGAGAAAGACGAAAAGAATAGCTAAGGAGGGAATAATAAAAAGATAGGCGGCATGATATTTTTTAAGTGAAACCATAAGTCTCTTAAGGCTGGAAATTTTATTCCCTTTTGGTACCTCTATTTCGTTAACCTTACGGCGAAACCTTTTCCATAAGAAGGCAAGTCCCCATATAAAGACTAAAATTGCGCCAAGGCTCAACAAGAATCTTCCCTTCCTCACCGTGCTCTCTTTCTTTTCCAATATATCGTTAATGTCATTGGTCAATGTTCCCAATGTCTGGAACAGGTTCATTCTGCCCAGGATCAACTCCTCCATACGCCTTTGCATGGCATCAGCAATCTGTTCCCATTCTGGTATATTGGGAGGAGCCTTAGTATAGTTAAGTTGCTCACCGAAAACTCTCAACATTGGCTTATCATTGAAGAAGGGGTCCTGCCAGGCAGATTTAACTGCGGGAAGGTCTGTGGTGATTTTATACCATTCCACTTGTATCTCCGGCTGGCTCATAAATTCGATAAATTTCCAGGCAGCTTCCTTATGTTTTGAACCTTTGAACAGTACTAAGTTACACCCTCCCACAAATGATATGGGGAACTTCTTCCTGGGCATCATTGCCACATCCCATCTTCCCTCATATTCTTTCCCCAATTCATTTCTAATGAGTTCTATCATCCAGGGACCTGAGATAAAAATTGGATAAAACCCTGTCCTGAAAGCATGGAATAAGTCAACGTCCACAGCCTCGGTAGTGGGAACAATCTTCTCCTCAAACAGCCTGAGATAAAATTGGAAAGCTTCTTGTGTCGCCTCGCTCTCCACATCGGGCTTTGTATTATCTGGAGTTAAGATGTTGCCACCGTTTTCCCAGATGAACATTGACAGGATGTTCCAATCTTTGACCGGGAGCGCCATCCCATACCGGTCAGTCTTCCCGTCGCCATTCCTATCCTTGATTAGAGCCTTGCCAACTCTCTCCAGTTCCTCCCAGGAGCGAGGGGGATGGTTAAACCCCACCTCTTTCAATAAGTCCTTTCGGTAGAACATAACCCTGGTATCCACATACCAGGGAATGCCATAGACTTTTCCATTGACGAAATTCGTCTCCCAGGAAGCAGGGAAGAACTTGTCCTTACTGATATTTCTCGAATTTGGAATCAATTCATCGAGAGAAGCCAGGGCTCCCATAGCCTGAAATTCGGCCATCCAGGTTGTTCCCAGCTGGGAAACGTCGGGTGGAATCTCGCCCACCACGGAAGTGATAAGTTTCTCATGGGCTGCCTCCCAGGGAATAGCCTGGGTAATAACTCTAATTCCGGGATTAGCCTGTTCGAATTTCCGCGCCATCTCTGCAATCTTCATTCCCTCCGCACCCATAGCCCAGACAGTAATAGTCCCATCTTCTTTTTTCGCAAGGCTATTTTTCCCCAGGCAAACGAGTACCACAAGGGTCACTAAAATTAATATGCAGAAATTATTAAGCAAACTTCGATTTCTCATGTTTTCCCCGCATGATTGTAGCGGCGACACTCGGTGGTCACCCAAAGGAAGGGACGGCACAGAGTCCGTCCCCTACAGAAATGCTCTCAATAAAATTCCTCTATCTCCAGCAAGTACTCGGCTCTCTTGCCAATCTCATCATTGTGAAATCTATTTCGGATTACTCCCTTGTTAAGGTAGTTATTAAGTGCAATTAGTACCATCGCCTGGTCAAGACATAGATACTTTTTCGATACTTCCCTTGTCTTAACATCTACTGAATCGTAAAAGCCATACTCACCATAGATATCTGGATAAACCTGGATGAACTTTCTTAAATTGGCAATCGCCTTTTCGGGTACAATTTCGAGGGCGAGAAAAGTTGCGTGTGGGGTCACAATTCCCGCATTGTAACCTTTCATCCCTATATCTTTTACCCCATACGCATCATAACCTTCCCCTGGAATTGTGCACGGGGAAAGTCCCCAGACCGGATACCTCTCTTTCTCAGCAAATCTAATATGTGCTTGAACATACCTTGAATTATTTAGACCGAGATTCTTCTTACCCAGCTCCGCCTCCTTAATTACCAATGTCGGCATAAGCCCCTCAAACATGCTCCCTCCCCAGCTAGGAACTATCTTCATTCCATCGTATTCGTAGTAGCCTTCAAAAATGTCTATCCCCAGATATTTTTTAAATCCACCCTCGGGAATCTTATTCTGCCAATCCCAGTCTTTAGGGAAGGTGCGATATATTTTGAACCAGTGTTCTGGCGGGATATCTCCTTTGCCAATAGCCATCAAGCTAATCGCCCTTGCCTCGGTATAGAAGGCTCCATAATGATACTCTGAATACCTCTCCTGATCAATATGGTAACCGTGACGCATCTGCCCCTGGGCGCGGTCATAAAAGAAGGAGAAATCGTGCGAGTCTATTACTCTTGTGCACCGTTCTCCCAGTTCCTCAGGAAAAGCCTGGCGGACGACGATTAAACTCATTATAAACCACCCACTGTCCACAAAGGAAAGAAAGCTACTCGTCGGATTAAGTCTGGTAGTGTCATAGTAGTTACACATAAAACCATGCGCGATTTCTAACTTCTCCGCCGTATTCAGGGTATCTCCTATTCTACTTACCGCTTGCTTTCTATTAATAAATCCCAGGTCGTAAGCAGAAACGACTGACATAAGATAGAGCCCCAAATCTGTAGTGCTCACATAATCGCCCACTACTTTTCTTGGCGCAACCTGAATGTAGTTAAGGGGAAGATTCCTTTTTCTATCCACTATATCCCGGAAGTATCCCCAGGTATCCCTGGCTAAAGTCCTTAGAAACTCCCTGTCTGTCTTTGGCATCTTTCTATTGTTTAAAACATTTTTGGGAAATCCTTCCAGATTATCTATCAGTATTTCGGTGCGAGAATCGCCTACCACCAGGTCTGATGACTTGACCTGCTTTGTTTCCAGGTCGCATCCCGGAGAGAGAAATATATCGTCAATATAGATAGCTCCTTCCGACTTGGTAACATTCTGAGAGTCGAAAAGAATATCCAGTTCACTTACTCTGCTCCAGTCACTAATTCCTTCAACTTCACTAAAAAGAATAGGAACCAGTTTCCAGGAACCGGTTACTCCCGTTACCGGGTAGGTTCCACTCTCTTTCATACCCTTGAAAATTATTTTGAATTTGGTGGTGAATCCTGCGTTCTTATCACCTTTCACATAGAATACAATACCGTCAAAGATGTCGGTAATTTTTTGGCCAAATTTGATGCGGTAACCATTGAGGCTATTATTAGGAGGGTTAAGATTGTAGTCGAGTTTCAGGGAGAAACCTTTCTTATCTTGCTCTCGATTTGAGCCAAAAGAGAGAACACAGCCCCGGGCTGATTCTGGCCAATATGGCTCCAGATTCTCCCTGGATTGTTGGTCAAAATTCGCTAAAGATACCGACTCTTTGGGCGCATCGGCTGGCAGGCTAATTGCTTCTTCAATACAGGAGCAAAGTGGCACTAAGAATAGAAGGAGCGCAAAAAATGTCCTGACTAATCGCCTCATCAATAGCCCCTCTGTCTACCCAAATAGTCGCGGTCGGTACCCGAACTTCCCAGACCAGGATAGGACTAACGGGCAGGACTATTTATAACATTCGAATAATTTATCACAAAAAATTATAATTGTCAACAATTTTAATTTTGTTTGATGTGTAACTTAGAAACCGAACATCGGGAACAAGAAAGTGAACACTAATGAAATATTTTGTAGTAGAGGGCTTTGTGCCCATAATGGTTTTGGTCACGTAGGGGCGACCGAAATTTATCCCGATGTATCGGGATGGTCGCCCAAGGGCTTGTCCCCGTCCCGATAAATCGGGACGGCCATAAACCCCGTTAGAAATGGATGTTAGAAATCCTCTCGGGGGAATTTCTAACGGGGTAAAGGGCTACATTGCACGATTTGAAA